>ERZ761602.163-NODE-163-length-163410-cov-21.886719_pt1 | contig 163410 bp, 160 predicted proteins | sample MGYA00512165_ERZ761602 | MGnify/ENA primary metagenome ERZ761602 (study PRJEB28899, sample SAMN02445085) | bioreactor sludge metagenome | biome: EBPR sludge; isolation source: Thorneside wastewater treatment plant | place: Australia: Brisbane, Thorneside... | reverse complement strand
ACCACTCCGGTTTGACCAGTGCGAGGACGAGATAAAGTAGAAGTCCCATTGCCACAATCCCAGTGAGCCAATAAAGCGGATTCATGACTTGTCCTCCCGCAGTCCATCGAGTGCGTAAAGCAGCCCAAGGGAAAGTAAAAAGAACAGAACGGTTAAGCCAAGAAATAAAAGGTCGTTCATGCGTGCCTCCATTGAGACAGTGTATTCAGTTGTACGTCAATTTGGGGTTAAGGCGAAGAGGATAAGTATCAAGAAAGCATAAAGGTTGCCAGATTTTCGGCGCGCGCTGGCAAATTCGACTGACTCATTGTCGCCTGATCGCCGCAGAGACAAGGAGTACACGAAGTAAAACGATGGGTGAAACGCTCAGGATCTTTCTACTTCTTTCCCTTCAACCCATACAGCATCAACGACCCCAATTCCTTCACCAAATTCGGGTTGCGCGGATACTGCCGCTGAAACTCGGCGTGGGTGAAGGCATCCATGAATAGCACGAAATAGATGCGCAGGGCTTCCTCGGAAATTTCCGTGCTGACCTGCCCTTCGCGCCTGCCATCCTCGATCAGCCCCAATAACAGCGCGAGCATCTTCTCCTGTGCCTTGGTGCGGATCTCGCGGATCTCCGGGTCGTTTTGCAGGTCAAGGCTGCTGGCAAAGACCGCCACGCCTTCCGAGGCAGGCTTTCCGCCCGCCATCATCGCCGAGATGAACTGAAAGAACGCGTTGATCTTTTCCTGATACGACCCCTGCGGGGTGACGATCTCTTGCGCGCGGCTGACCAATCCCTCCACCATGCCGCTGACAAACTCTCTCGCCAGCGCCTCCTTGCTCTCAAAGTTATTGTAGATGGTCGCTGGCGAAACGCCTGCTTTGCGGGCGATATCCGCCATGCTGACCTTATCCACCCCAAACTGGCTGAACAACTCCCAAGCCGCCTTGCGGATATCTTCCTTACTCTGTTCTTTTCGGCGCGCAAACCCGTCCATGCAAACTCCTTGAGGGGATACCCTACATTGCTGTAATTATTGTAATGTAAAGCATTGACAATTCCAAAATTATGCCTATAATACAAATTTGTAATTTCTGTACGATTATATTACAAATTTATAAATTGTTGGAGAACTGATGAGTAGCATCTTCCAATTCAACACACCCCAATCCCCTACGCTTGAGCAGGTTGGCGGCAAAGCCCTCTCCTTGATCGAAATGACCCGCGCTGGGATGCCCGTCCCGCCCGGATTTGTCCTCGCTGTGGATTTCTTCACCCCCTGGCTGGATGCCCTCAAGCGCTCGCCTCACTGGTCGGACCTCAAGCCTGATTCTGTCCAGAAACTGGGTGCCGCCACTCATGCGATTCAAACCCTTGCCCGCAACCTGACCTTTACCGCGGAGCAAAAGCAGGAACTTGAGCAAGCCCTCGTTCCATTTCATCAAGCCAATCACGGTAGACTATACGCTGTCCGTTCCTCCTCTCCCGAAGAGGACTTGGAAGGTGCGTCATTCGCAGGCGGTTATGAAACGACTCTGGGCGTCACCGTGGATGGCATCGAAGCGGCGATCCTGCATTCGTTCGTTTCCAGTTTTGACGAGCGCGTCTTCCTATACAAAAAGGAACATGGCTTTTCGCTCACCGAGCCGCGCATCGCGGTCATCGTTCAGCAACAAGTCAATGCCGATAGCGCGGGCGTGGCGTTCTCGCTCAACCCGCTCAACAACTGCTTCGATGAAGCCGTCATCAACGCCAATTATGGACTGGGTGAGTCGGTAGTGGCTGGGGATGTTGAACCAGACCTCTTCGTGGTGGACCAGCCCACCCGTCGAATTATTGAAGCGAGAGCTGGGAGCAAGAAAACGGTCATTACGTTGAATCAGGCTGGGGGCACTGAAAAGTCCACACGCGAGAGTCATCCAGAAACAGCCATCACAAATGAGCAGGCGCTCGCGCTGACGGACTTGCTGCAACGTGTGGCAGCACATTATCAAAAACCTGTGGACATCGAGTGGGCAATTGCCGAAGGAAAAATCTTTCTGCTGCAAGCGCGACCCATCACCACCTATTTGCCGCTGCCGCCCGAGATGGTCACCGCGCCGAATGAACCCAAACGACTATATGCCAACTCCACGTTGATCGAGCAGGGCTTGCAAGAACCGCTCTCGGCGCTCGGCACAGACTTTCTCGGCTATGTGCTCAACAAGGTCGGCGGACCCGTTGCAGAAGGCGCCATTGGATTGGACGGCGTCACCTTCACGGCGAGTGGCGGCTATTACATGAACGTCTCGCATGCGATGATGATGGGCATGAGGAATGCCGCGCTCGCGCCTGGCAGTTTCGGCGACCCACGCGTGATGGAAATTTTGGATGGCATTGACATGCGCGAATACACGCGCGGTGAACTGCCCGCGAAACTCAAAGCCATGCGCGGGCAGATGATCTTCAAAATGCTGCCGATGGTAAAGTCCGCGATGGGAGCATATCTCAGACCGCAGCGCGTGCTCGCAAAGTATCAAGCCGCCCTGCCCGATGAACTTCAACGTCTTGCGAATTTTTCTGGCGCGGGCATGTCGCTGCACGAACAAGCCGTGACGCTCACGAACCTGCTCACTTTTTTCTACGGCGATTACGGCATCCCGATGATCCTCGCCGCGCAGATCGCCCAGCGACGCATTCAAAATCTTTTCAAACGTGAAGCCGATAGCGTGCAGGATCATCTCATCAACCTCGGCATCTCTTTGCCAGGCAACAAGACGACCGAGATGGGAGAACTGATGTATGCGCTGGCGGACTCGGATGAACTTCGCCGCTACGATGACCCCTCCCGCTTCTTATCGGACCTCGAACGGGGCGCGCTTTCTTCGAGCTTTATTCGACTCTGGGAGCGATACATCGCCGAGTTTGGCATGCGCTGCCCCGGCGAGATCGACACCGCCACGCCGCGCCCGTACGAAAACCTCGCGCAGGTCTTTGCGCAACTCAAGTCCATGTCGCTTGCCATTCGCGGACGGGAGACTTCCGCTTCCTTCTTTGAAGAAGCCCGCGCCAAGCGTGAAGCCGCTTACCAAGCCTTATATGCCATCGCCTTGAAGAAAAGCAGGCACACCGCCAAAACTTTTGAAGGTCTTTATCAAACCTGGCTGACCTTCGGCGGCTATCGTGAAACGCCCAAGCATTACATCATCACCGTGGTGGACTTGTTCCGCCGCAGCGTATTGGAGATCGCCGAACGCTTCGTCGCAGAGGGGCGGCTGGATTCTCCCGAGCAGATATTCGACCTGACCATCGCCGACATTGACCAAGCACTGACCGACTCGTCACTGAACCTTCGTGCTCTGGCGCAAGAGCGCACTGTGCTCATCAACAAAATGCGCAAGAGCAAACTCGCCGCCCGCATCCTCGACTCGCGCGGCAGGATTTTCTATCCGCCGCGCAAAGTCGCCGCCGATGGGGAACTGAGCGGTGCGCCCATCTCGCCCGGCGTGGTGCAGGGACGCGTCAAAGTACTGCAATTCGCGAACGAAAAACAACTCCTGCCCGGCGAAATTCTCGTCGCCCGCGCCACGGACCCGGGTTGGACCCCGCTCTTTATCAATGCCAAAGGCATCATCCTTGAGATCGGCGGCGCCTTGCAGCATGGCGCGGTGGTGGCGCGTGAGTATGGCGTACCCTGCGTTTCAGGTTTGGATAACGCCACGCAAATCTTACGGGACGGTCAACTGGTGGAGGTGGACGGCTCGAATGGCATCGTCCGCTTGTTGGAGAAATAACAATGCTGACCTTCATTGGGATCATCCTCGGCATGTTCGGCATTGGCATTATGCAGTTGGTGCTGGCGACCGCCATGCCCTTCATCGTCACCGAGATCGGTGGCGACTATCTCTACAGTTGGGTCTTTTCCAGTTACATGCTGGCATCGTTGTTGACCATCCCGATCTTCTCAAAGATGGCAGATCTGTACGGACGCAAAAAATTCTATTTGCTCGGTATGTCCATCTTTGCGGTCGGCACTCTTTGTGGCGGGTTGGCGCCAAGTATGGAGCATCTCATCGTCGCGCGCGTTCTGCAGGGACTTGGCGCAGGCATGATGACGCCTGTCTCCATCGCCCTCATCTCCGACCTCTTCCCTGCCGAAAAACGCGGACGGATGATTGGCATGTTCAGTTTTGTGCAGTTGCTTGCCAACCTCATCAGCCCCATTCTCGGCAGCATCATCACCAAGCAGATTGGCTGGCATTGGATCTTTTTCATCACGCTGTTCATGATTGCCATTGCCCTGCTGCTGGTGGCGTTGGATAAGTCCGCTTCGCAGTCTTCCACCCAGCCCGTCAACTGGCTTAATCTCGACCTGCTCGGCGGCTTGATGTTCGGCTTGTTCTGCGTTTCGCTTGTCAGCCTGTCCGACTCGGTCAGCAACTTGGGGCGGCTCGACCTTTCGGGTATTCTGCTGCTGGTAGGCGTTGTGGTCACAGGCGTGGTTCTGGTTTGGAACGAAGCGCGGCATCACGACCCCATCATCAAATTGTCATTCTTCCAAACCAAGGTACTGCGCCAATCCATTATCAGTTCGCTCATTGCTGGCGGCATCATGTACGGGCTGATCACTCTCCTGCCTCTGTGCAATGCCATCTTCAAACAGCAGGGCTTTGACGTGGACGAAAGCCAGGTCTTGATGATCTTCATGATCGGCACGACCCTCGGTCTGCTCATCACCAGCAGTGTCATGGCAAAACTCAAGGCATCCTTCCCGATCGTTCTCTGGGCGGTTTCCATCCTTGGGGCAGGCGGGTTGTATGTTGCAGTCGGTGCCAGCAATTTCGTTCTATTCCAAATCTTCACCGGCTTTTTGGGGCTTGCCCTCGGCGGTATCTCTGCCACGTTGCTCATCAACTCGCAGAACGCCGTCAACAACGAAGACCGCACTGTGCTCAGCGGACTTGTGCAATTGGGGCGCTATCTTGGCGCGGCGGTCGGCGTGACCATCCTGACGGGCATCCTGCCGGAGATCAGCCAGATCCAAACCGTCACTCAATTTTTAGGCGCCTTTGGTCTGTTGATCGGGATGTATGTGTTGGGATTGGTGAATCAATCGATATAACGGGGGCTTACATGATTGGATTGAGGCGGTATTGCAGCGACTCCGCCAGATCCGTGATGGTACGGAATAGATTAAGGATGCGGTGTATTTTGTGTATGCGATGTGATTTTAAAAAAAACATCAAATGGTCGATTGATCGCTACTAACAGGCAAAGGGTAGGTTATTCCTGCCTATGAAGAGGTTTGGCTTGTACTTATTTTAGGAATTTTCAGCATGGTAAACTTGATTTGTTTCCAAAGAACTTGAAGCCTGCTATGTTGGCGCAAGGGAACCGCCAGTTTTTTGCAAGGCCACCCTAAAGATCACCTGTTTTCAACGAGAATTTGCCATGAAACCCACATCTGCAACCGCCATCAGCCATCCGAATATTGCATTCATCAAATATTGGGGCAACCGTGATAATGAATCGCGCCTGCCCGTCAACGGCTCCGTCTCCATGAATCTGGATGGATTGGTCACACGCACAACGGTCAGTTTTCAACCGTCATTGCCGTTCGATGAACTTATCATCAATGGGCATGAAATCGTCGGCAAAGGCTTGGATCGTGTTTCGTACATCCTTGATCTTGTCCGTGAAAAGGCTGGGATTAAGATGAATGCCGAAGTGATGAGCGAGAACAACTTCCCTGCCGGCGCGGGGATCGCCTCTTCTGCGGCGGCGTTTGCAGCGTTGGCGTTGGCAGGAAGCAAAGCGGCTGGATTGGACCTGAGCGAGCCGGAACTTTCTGTTTTGGCGCGGCGTGGATCAGGCTCCGCTTCACGCTCCATTCCGGCGGGATTCGTGGAGTGGAAAATGGGTGAGGCTGAAAGCGACTCGTACGCCTTTTCCATCGCACCTGTTGACCATTGGAATCTGGTGGATTGTGTTGCCATCGTCAGTTCGACGCACAAAAAGACCGGCTCCACAGAAGGTCATGCCATTGCGGGGACGAGCCCGTTGCAAGAGGCGCGTGTGGAAGATGCGCCCCGCAGACTTGAAATCTGCCGCAATGCCATTCTCAAAAGGGATTTTGAAGCCTTTGCGGACATCATCGAACATGATTCGGATATGATGCATGCGGTGATGATGACCTCAAAACCGCCGTTGATGTATTGGCAGTCGGCTACCGTGGAGATCTTTCACCTGGTGCGTGAATGGCGCGCGAGCGGACTGCCCGTTGGGTACACGGTGGATGCGGGACCAAATGTCCATGTGTTGTGTTTGGTCGAATACAAAGCCGAGGTGGAGAAACGCCTGCGCGAGATCCCCGGTGTGAAGGATGTGCTGGTGGCGGGGGTGGGCGGCGCGGCGAAGTTGGTGTAAATAAACTTGTAGGGGAGAAAAACCTTTCGGAAAACAGAACCAGCCGCCGCCTTGGGGCGAAGCGGCTCTTCCGTCTAATGAAAGATTAACTTCCCTGTTTCATTTGCAAGATATAATCCATTCGCCGCGTCTAGTACTGCGGGAAAGGATTTACAAATGGAATTTGGCATTCTGACGTTTTTTGTCTTCCTGCTTGCGCTGGGCGGGATGATCTTTGTGCATGAACTGGGGCATTTTCTGGCGGCGCGCTGGGCGGGCATCGAGGTGGAGGAGTTTGGCTTTGGCTTGCCCTCCAAAAAACTCGTGACCCTTTTCACCTGGCAGGGGACGGAGTTTACGATCCATGCCCTGCCTCTGGGCGGTTTTGTGCGCCCCAAAGGTGAGAACGACCCCAACGTACCCGGCGGGTTGGCTCACGCCAGCCCGTGGAAACGGCTCGTGGTGTTGTTCGCAGGTCCGCTGATGAATTTGATCACAGCGGTGATCGTGTTTTCCATTTTGATCGCTTCGGAAGGCGTGGCTGTGCCCGGCTCGGTAAAGATCGATACCATTGCTGAGGATTCGCCCGCCCAACAGGCGGGTATTCAGGAAGACGACACCCTGCTCGCCATCAACGGTCAGTCGGTGGCGGAGATCGATGCGGCGATCGCGATCATCCGCGAGAATCTCGACAAGCCGGTTGAGTTGTTAATCGAACGGGATGGCGAAGAGATTGCCATCACTGCCACACCGCTTTCCACTCGCACGGCACAGCAGGGCGCCCTCGGCGTTGGGTTGACGTACCCGACCCGCCCCGCGACCTTCGTTGAAAGCATTTCCGGTGGCGTGACCATCACCGGCATTCAAGCCGCGACGATCGTCTACCTTCCGATTGCGTTGATCCAGGGCGCCATTGCGCCCGACCAGGCGCGTCTGATCGGCTTCAAAGGCATTTATGATTTGTTCAATTTTGCCGTGGAAGAAGATGTGACAAGCCGCCAGGAATCCGCTGCGCCAACGAGTGGCGCAAGCGCCCCCACGCCGCGCCCGACGAATTACGTCCTTAATCTGGTCGGCGTGTTGAGCATTTCGCTCGGCGTGTTCAACCTCTTTCCCATCCCCGCGCTCGACGGCGGACGCATCCTCTTCACCCTGCCGGAAATCCTCTTCCGCAAACGCATTCCGCCCGAATGGGAAAACACCGTCAATGGCGTTGCCATGCTTCTGCTCATCGGTCTGATGCTCTTCGTGAACGTCATGGACTTTGTCAACCCTGCTCCATTGCCCCTACCCTAAACATGGCTGAACTCACTTTTCAATCTGTCCTCGAATACCTGCTCGATTCCAAAAAGGATATCCCGCAGAGTCACTTGCGTCACTATTCCGATCTCGACCCGAAATCGCTGCGCCTCTTTTTGGACATCTGGTCCCGCGTCACCCCGGAGCGGAAACTGCTCCTGCTCGACCATCTTTTATCTCACCTTGACTCCGACACGCTCGTCTCGTACGAAGATATCGGCAGGGAATTGCTCAAGGATGCGGATGGAGAAGTCCGCGCCCGGGCAATCGGGTTGCTCGCCGAATCAAACGACCCGAAGCTGGTTCCACCGCTGCTGGACATTTTCCTCACCGATAGCGTCCTCGCTCCGCGCCTGGAAGCCGCCGACCTGCTGGGTGAATTTGTTTTACTTGGCGAGTTGGAGGAATTGAACACCTCGCTCCAGCATCAGATCGAAGACGCACTCATCTCCATCATCCGCAGCGACGAGAATCCCACTTTGCGTCGGCACGCGCTTGAAGCGCTTGGCTATTCCTCCCGCGAAGAGACGGTCAACATCCTCGAATCTGCATTCCAACGCGAAGATCCTGTCTGGGTTGCCAGCGCCTTGCGCGCCATGGGACGTTCCCACGACAACCGCTGGGACGACAGCGTGGTAAGCAAATTGCTGGATGGCGATCCCCGCATTCGCTTTGCCGCTGCTGAAGCCGCGGGTGAACTCGTCATCGAAGAGGCGGCTCCCATCATGCTGCAAATGCTCGAAGATGAGGAAGAGGATGATAATGTCACCTCCGCTGCCATCTGGTCGCTTTCCCAGATCGGCGGCGAGGATGCGCGTCTCTACCTCCTTAACCTGCTTGAACAGACCGAGGACGAGGACGCCATCAAATTTCTCGAAGACGCTATCGAAAACCTGGACTTTAATGAAGAACTGAGCAACTTCGATCTCCTCTCGTTAGGAGAAGAAGATGAATTGGATGAGGAAGACGACGGAAAATAAGCAGAAAAAAGAAACACAACTCACCCCGAAATTCAAGTTTCGCGGGTGAGTTCGTTTTTAAAAGCAGAGGGGACTCGAATACCATCCCTCGATGGGGCGCGAAACAAAAAGTCCTCCAAACCGGAGGACTGATTGCAGTGAGCGCGGAGGGGATCGAACCCTCAACAAACGGCTTAAAAGGCCGCTGCTCTGCCATTGAGCTACGCGCCCATTAAGAGCGGGCAATATTCTAACATGCGAAAGTAATACAGGCAAGGCACACCGCATCCAATTGAAGGAGGTAACCATGAGTTCAGTCAAATATGTAACCGAACAGGATTTCCAGCAGGAAGTCATCAACGCAGAGACACCCGTTCTGGTGGATTTCACCGCCGACTGGTGCCAACCCTGCAAAATGATCGCGCCCATCGTCGAGCAGCTTGCCGGCGAATGGAATGGCAAGGTTAAGGTCGTCAAACTCGATGCCGATCAAAACCCAGGCATCATGATGCAATACGGTGTGATGGGCATCCCCACCCTTATGCTCTTCAAGGGCGGCGAGATCAAGGAGCGCATCACCGGCTTCACGCCCAAGGAAAAACTGGCGGCAAAAGTCACCCCGCACGTGTAGCCGAAAAACGAAATACGCAAGGGTATAATAGAGCCGAGCAAATCGGCTCTATTTTCGTATTGGACAAATCCATGTCAGAAGATGAGATCCTCAAGGCGGGTATTGCAGCCTTAAAATCTGGCAACCGTAAACAGGCATCTGCCATTTTTTCAAAATTCGTCCAGGACTTTCCACGCTCTGAGCGTGGATGGTATTTGCTGGGCATGAGCGTCTCGACCATCGAACAGCAGAGGTATTGTTTTCAACGCGTCCTCGCCATCAACCCGAAAAATCAGGATGCGAAAAAACAGATCGCGCTTCTTTCCACGCCGAAAGCGGATCCACCACCCCCAGCTTGGGCAACCCAGCCGCCGCCAGTCCGCATCGAACCGCAGCCGGTATCCAAGCCCATCCCAGCCAGCCAGCAGCCTGTTCAACCCATCTCGCAACCAGTCTCCCCCTTCATTTACGAGGAAGTGGAAGCAGCGGATGAATCTCCCCCCCGCCAAAAAACAGCCGAAAAGAAACCACCCGCCAAAAAGAAAAAATCAGACCAGACGCTGGTCTATGGCATTGCAGCGTCTTTGGTGATCGTTTGCGTTTTTGCACTGGGAACGATCTATTTATTGAGTACGCTCGATATCCTGCCTTCGTTCGGGTTTGGAACACCTCCTACCCAAAAACCCCCTTCATTTGTTGTTTCTGTCCCAACGGCAACATCCGCCGCGCCGACCCCCATCCCAACCGCACTTCCGACCGTTGTGTACATGCCCAGGTACGAGGAAGCGCCGTGTCAGTTTGACACGCCGAACAACGTGCGTGTCACCTGTGGGTACGCCATTGTGCCGGAAGACCGCACCGGAGACCCAAATCGGACGATTCGCCTGGCGGTAGCCATTTTTCATAGCACCAGTCCCAACCCCGCCCCCGACCCGGTCGTATTCCTGCAAGGCGGACCGGGCGGTCAGGCTATAGAACTCAGCGCTGCTGCCTATTCTGTGTTGGTGGAACCTTTTATTTCCGAGCGCGATTACATCGCCTTCGACCAGCGCGGAACGGGGCTTTCGGAGCCAGCCCTGGATTGTGACGAGTTGGACAAGGTCTATCGTCAGGATATTTACGGCACCATCGATGCCAGCGCGCGCGAACTGGTGTATCAAAATGCCTTCCTTTCCTGTGCCGGGCTTTTGCAGTCCAAGGGTATCAACCTGAAAGCCTATCATACGGTGGAGAATGCCGCAGACCTGAAGGACATCGTCAACCTTCTGGGTTATCAAAAGGTCAATTTGTATGGCGCATCGTATGGTACGCGCCTTGCATTGGTCACCATGCGGAATCACCCCGAGATCGTACGGACTTCCATCCTCGATTCGGTCATGCCGGTGGAGGTTAACTGGGTCAACGAATTTCCTGGGGTCATCAACTACACCCTTTCGAACTTATTTGCATCCTGCAAGGTAGACCCGGGTTGCAATACCGCCTATCCCGATATTGAAGCCACGTTCTGGGAGTTGGTGCAGGAATTGGATACCAACCCGGTTACTTTGACAACATCTGCATACCCGATGGGGACGGTGACAGAGACCATTGACGGCTCTTATCTCATTTCGGTTGTCATGGGCTTGTCCAAGAACACGAACTTTATCGATACCGCTCCTCAAACCATTTATCGATTGAAAAGTGGGGATTACTCCACTCTGATCGCTGCTCAATATGCTTTGCCATACTCTTTCGACGGGATCAATCCGGGGCTTTACATCTCGGTGATTTGCCGTGAGCATGTTCTGGATAGCTCTCCCGAAGAACTTTTGGCAGCCTCCCAACAGATCAACACTGAACAGTTCATCTGGCGTCCCTTCTATGAGAATCTGGAAAAAATGTTCGGGGCGTGTAAAACCTGGGGGGCGGTCGGACCCGTTCTCGGGGAGAAAGATGCGGTTGTCAGCGATATCCCCAGCCTTGTCATCACCGGGACGTTCGATTCCGCCACTCCGCCGCAGTTTGGGAAGCAGGTCGCCGAAAAACTACCGAATAGCCATTATGTCGAGTTTCCGAATCAGGGACATGTGCCAACGGCAGCGGATTCGAGCGGCTGTGCCATGAAGATCACGCAGGAATTTCTGCGCAACCCGACAGTGGAGCCGGATCGCTCTTGCATGAATGAATTGCCCAAGGTCGAGTTTCTCGTGCCATACACGGGGGAGCCGCCGCTGGAATTGACCAATGAGAGGATTTTCGGCGTCACGGTGGATATTCCCACGGATTGGTTTTTCACCTTCGATGGCTTCTTTGTGCGTGGCTCTTCTCCCTTTGATATTACCCAGGTCAGTGCCTTGCGTGCTGCGATCAGTATTCAGGAATTGAAGGATTATTTTTCGTCCAGCATTCATGGCTATCGTGGTTTGGACGGTGCGCCGATCGAGGCGGGAACGCGTGACGCAAATGGGTACAAATGGAAGTTATATTACGCCACTTCGAACGGGCGCCCGGTGGATGTTGCCGCGGCGGAGGATGGGTTTACCTCGCTGATCATCATCATGTTCAGTCACCCAGACGAGCACGAGGCGTTGTACCGTACCGTTTTCCTGCCGATGGTCGATTCGGCAAAATGACCCTTTTTATTGACGACTCACGCGCCTTCATGGTATCATTCGCCCGCTAAAAACCAGCCAAATGCTGGATTTGTTTTGTCTATTTCCTGAGGAGAAACATATAAGCGCCAACGAATTTCGAGTAAATGAGGGCATCCGCGTTGCGGAAGTGCGCCTGATCGGTCCAGATGGTGGCAATGTTGGAGTTGTGCCCATCAAGGAAGCCTTGAAGATTGCACGCGAAGCGGAATTGGACCTGGTAGAGGTCTCGCCCGGAGCGAATCCGCCTGTTTGCCGTGTGATGGATTTTGGCAAGTTCATCTACGAGAAGGCGAAGAAGGAACGCGAGGCGAGGAAATCCCAAACCAAGATCGAGGTGAAGGAAATTCGTCTGCGCCCGAAGACCAACGAAGCCCACCGCGGTTTCAAAGTGGACGATGCCCGCCGGTGGCTCAATCAGGGACATAAAGTCCGCGTGACCGTCAAGTTCCGTGGTCGCGAAATGGACTACCCCGAAATTGCGTTGGAAGATTTGAAGGAAATTGCCCAGGACCTTTCTGATGTTGCCAGTATCGAGGTCCCGCCGCAAATGGAAGGACGCACCATGCTCGTGGTGCTGGCTCCCTCTAAAGGCGGCGCAAAAAAGAAAGAGAAACCCGAGCAGGCTGAGGCGAAGGACGAATCGCAAGCCTGAGGGCAGTAAGTCCCCAAAGATGTTGATCGTCCGCGGGCGTGAAACCATGTCCGCGGTTTATTTTGTCTGAAAGGAGAAACTCCAGAATGCCTCGCAAAGCAAAACCTGGAAAGAAATACAAGCTGAAGACGCACAAGGCGACCTCCAAACGGTTCCGCCTGACCGGCTCCGGCGTACTCGTGCGCACGAAAGGTGGCAAAAGCCATTTGCGCCGCCGCACGTCTGACCGCACCAAGGCGTTATTGAGCGAGATGGTTCCCGTTTTGGGACGCAAGTACGTCAAACGCATCAAACGCCTGAACCCCAACATGGGCTAAGCCCATTCCGTCGTCGATTTTTTTATTTGCGGCTTTCGGGTGTGCGCAACTGGTGAAGACCTCACCGACGCCCGCGAGTTTGCAGGAGGTACTAAAACATGCGCGTTAAAGGAGGCCCGCAAGGGCATCTACGTCACAAGAAAGTTTTGAAGATCACGAAGGGGCAGCGCGGATCGAAACATTTGCTTTTCAAGCGCGCCAACGAGGCAATGCTCAAGAGCCTCTGGTATGCCACTCGTGACCGCCGCGTGCGCAAGCGTGATCTGCGCAAGCTGTGGATCGCCCGTATCAACGCAGCAGCCCGCCTGAACGGCACCACCTACAGCCGTCTGGTGGCGGCGATGAAGAAGGCGAACATCGAGATCAACCGCAAGATGCTAGCCGACATCGCAGTCCGCAACCCGCAGGCATTTGCCGCGGTTGTGGCGCAAACGAAATAAATCTGCATGGGCGACCGACCGGTCGCCCATGTATTTTTTAACGGGGTAAAATATTTGCATGAATTCCATGTTGGTAGAAAAGAAATTTCCATCGGGGCAGTTGTTGCAGATCGTGCAAGGTGACATCACCCTCGAAGAGGTGGATGCGATTGTCAATGCCGCGAACGAACATTTACAGCATGGCGGCGGCGTGGCATGGGCGATCTCGAAAAAAGGCGGCGCGACGATCCAACGGGAAAGCGATGACTGGGTCCGCAAGCATGGACCTGTGCCGCACGCGCTTCCTGCCTGGACCTCGGGCGGACTCCTGCCTGCGAAGTACGTGATCCACGCTGTGGGTCCGGTGTGGGGCGATACCCACGATGTGGGCACAAGCGGCGATGAAGATGGGCAATTGTCCGATGCTGTGACTGGTTCATTAAAGGTCGCCGATGAATTGCAGTGCAAATCCATTTCCATGCCTGCCATCTCAACAGGGATCTTCGGCTTTCCCAAAGACCGCGCGGCAGGGATTATTTTCTCATCTATTGAAAAATATTTTGCTAAAAACCAAAACTCCGGGGTGACACAAGTCCGTATTGTTTTGTTCGACCAAGCCACCATCGACTCGTTTATGAAGCAGTGGGTTGAATGATCACATCCAATCAAAATGCAAAAGTAAAACTTGTCCGCGCCCTGCTGGGACGCTCAAAGGAACGCCGTGAAGCAGGCGCGTTCGTCGCGGAAGGGGTGCGGCTGGTCGAAGAGGCGGCAAAGACGAGCTGGAAATTCCGTTTTGTTTTGTTCGATGAAACATTGAGTGAACGGGGTAGGTTCCAAGTTGAAGGCTTAAAGTCCAAAGGCGTGGACGTGGAGGAAGTCTCCACAAGTGTGATGAAATCCATCAGCGAGACTGAGTCGCCGCAGGGAATCCTCGCAGTTCTCGAATTTACGCATGTACCGATTCCCGAAAAACCAAATTTCATCCTCATCCCAGACCAGATCCGTGACCCGGGCAATTTGGGGACGCTGCTCCGTTCGGCGGCGGCTTCGGGTGTGCAGGCGGTTCTGCTGCCGCCCGAAACAACGGACGCCTTCGCCCCGAAAGTGCTGCGATCCGGCATGGGTGCGCATTTCAGGCTGCCGATCCGGTTGATGGGTTGGGAGGAAATCGAAAATGTTGTACAGATGGAAGGTTTACAGGTCTACATCGCGGATATGGACGGTCCATCCTGTTGGGAAACAGATTTGACAAAGCCGTTGGCATTAATGATCGGCGGCGAAGCGGAAGGCGCGAGCGACCATGCGAAAAAACTGGCGAATGGGAAGATCAGCATCCCGATGTCCGGTGAAGTTGAGTCGCTGAATGCGGGTGTTGCCGGGTCTGTGCTGATGTTCGAAGTGATGCGTCAACGCAGTGGAATGGAGACATAAATGCCAGCTTTTTTCATCTTGTTCTATCGTTTTCTCAAAAGCCTTTGGCATGGCTTGCAAGACAAGGACTTCCGCGCTTTGTTTTATTGGGTGCTCGGTATCCTTGTCCTTGGGACATGGTTTTATTCAAAAGTGGAAGGCTGGCGTGTGCTGGACTCGCTATATTTCACGATCATCACCCTCACAACGGTCGGCTATGGTGATTTTTCCCCGAAGACAGATGCAGGCAAAATATTTACGATGATCTATATCTTCGTCGGACTGGGATTGCTCTCCGGTTTTATTATTTTGTTGGGTGAGCGTATGGGGTTTATCAAACCCGACTCCAAACAAATAGAAGAGAAACAAGGCGAGGAGCAAAAATGAAGATCCGCTCCATCACGTATTTTTGCGATCCCAAATACCCGCTTGAAGAAAACATCCTGCATACCGCAGGCGATTTTTTATCGAAGGCAAGATCCGCGTATGAAGCGGCGGGATACGAAGTCCAGACGACGCGCCTGGCGACAATTCCATTTCCGAGATTGCTGGGGGAGAAACATCTCGCAGAGTTGCCGAAATTTGCAAACGATGTATCGAAGTTGATTCAATCCGTTGGCATCGCCTATGCGTCAGCGGGACCGGCGTTGCCAGAGCTGCCGAACAGTTATCGGGTCATTCCCGATGCGATTGCCGCGAGCGAGAATATTTTCTTCGGCGGGGTGATGGCAGATGAAACTTCCATCCATCTGGCGCAAGTCAAAGCTTGTGCCGATGTCATCGTCAAGTGTGCGCCGCTCGACCCGAACGGGTTTGCCAATTTGCGGTTTGCTGCGCTGGCGAACGTCCGCGCGGGTGCGCCGTTCTTTCCGGCGGCATATTGGAACGCGGATGAGCCCGCATTTGCGATCGCGGTTGAGTCAGCGGATGTGGCGGTGAGTGCATTTCGTGAGGAAAAGACTTTGGAGGATGGGCGGTCTGCGCTCGTTGCTGAGATCACTGAGCATGGTCAAGCCATCGCGCGCATCGCGACTCAGGAATTAGCGGCGACGCGTTTTCTCGGGGTTGATTTTTCGCTCGCACCTTTCCCCGATGACGCGCATTCGCTTGGCAATGCCGTCGAGAACATGGGCGTACCGAACATTGGTTTGCATGGCTCGCTCGCCGCTGCTGCGATCCTCACCGAAGCCATCGAACGTGCAGATTTTCCGCACGTCGGCTTCAATGGTTTTATGCAGCCGATTTTGGAAGATTCCATTTTGGCGAAGCGCGCCGCCGAAGGCACACTGACGATCAAGGATGCGCTGTTGTATTCGGCTGTCTGTGGGACAGGGTTGGATACGGTTCCATTGCCGGGCGATGTGTCGGCGGATGAGATCGCGCCGCTTCTTCTTGACCTGTGTGCTTTGTCTCTTCGGTTAGACAAGCCCCTCACTGCGAGATTGATGCCCATCCCCGGAAAGAAAGTTGGCGATGCAACCACATTTGATTTTGGATTCTTCTCGAACAGCAAAGTGATGAGATTGGATTCGCGTCCGCTCAATTTGCCTTTGGGTGGGGATGAGATTACTTCGTTGAATGCAAAGCCTCCCAGATCATAGGTCTGGGAGGTTTCTTTAATTATCGGTCCTTTAGGTAATATGCCTGGTACCTTCCAGCGGGGGTGTAGCCCAGTTTCTCAGCCAATTTGCAAGACTCGAGATTTGCCGCATCCCAATGCGCATCCATGCCATGCTCCAAACACCAACGCACGAGGTTGGCAGATAGGACAGTGGCAACGCGCTGCCGCCGATACTCTTCCTCGACGAACAGACTGACCTCGATGCCTGTGCTGCACACCAGCGAGGAATATGCTGCGCCGATGATCTTTCCGTTCTTTTCGATGTAAAACCCGATTCCGCGATCTTCAAAATCTATGGGGGATTCGAAATCGGATACATCGATGAAGTGGTCGTGTCCCTTCAACGTTTCCAACAGCGCGGCATCCATTTGTCTGACATCCTGAGCGAATTTTGAATCCTGGCAGAGTTTTCTCAAATGTTCGATTTCCAATTGCCCGGATGAAAAGCTGTATCGTTCGATCTGGACGAATCTCTCTTTGTATTCCTGTTTGAACGCCTCCGCCCAACCGGATGAAGCGGACATGAACAGGTTGTACGGCTGGAAGTTCCTTACCATTTCGCGTCCACCATTGCTGGCAGCATCTCCGGCGAAATAATGAAAGGGACCGATCTGGATCATGCAGGCGGATGGATTTTGGGTATCATCCACAAATGCTTTGCCCATTTGGTCTTCGAGCACACACTCGATGGAAATATCCACGCGGGGAACGTTTCGGAAGGCTTGCGCCAACCGGATGCGATTGACTTTCGTTAAGGGGTATTCTGTGATCATTCTTCTCTCCAATACTCACCGCCGCCGCCCTCGCGCAGCATCAATTTTGCTCCGACCAGTTCGCGTCGAAGGGATGCGGTATCGGGGTGATAAGCACTTAATATTTCGTTGACCTGTTTCTCGCTGTAGCGTTTGCCGACTTTGAAGGCTTTGACGACGTGCCGCAAGACCGCTTCCAGTTTTTTCTTTTGGGCCGGGATGGTCTTCAGACTGCCATCCTTGCGGGTGTAATCGTTGATGACCTTGCGATCATAGGCGTCGGCGTCCACATCGGCGACGGAGGCGGAAAGGTTCTCTTGTGAGAACAGGCTGCGCGTCTTTTCGCTCAAGGCTTGTTCGTCGAGTTGATAGACGTTGTAGTAGCTGTCTGCTTTGGCGCTGACCAGACCGACTTTGGACAGCTTGGATAGGTGATGTGAGACGGTGGAGGCTTTCAAACCCAGCAGCGTGGCGAGCTCTTCCACGCTGTAGGGATGCTGAGCGAGCAGACCGATGATCTTGAGCCGGTTCGCATCGGAAAGGACCTTGAAAAAGGCAACAAGGTCTTCGCTCATTTGTCACCTGCCTTCACCCGCCAATATCTCGACCCGTCACTTTCGCGCGCGAGCAAAGCTGCATCGATCAAGTCACGCCGCAGACCGGCTGTGTCGATGTGGAAGCGTTTGATGATCTCGTTGACTTGTCGTTCGGTGTAGATCCGGTCGAGATCAAAGTGTTGGATCAGATAATTCAAGATCGGTTGGATCTTCGCCTGTTCCGGGATCTGACGGATGGTGCCATCTGCGTTGAGGTAGTCTTTGAGGATCTTTTTGGATCTTTCGTCCAGTTTCTCATCCGGGATGAAAACTTCATTCGTGCGGAACAGTTTCTCTTTGCCCAATGTGGCGAGTTTATCCTCATTGAGGGTGAAAACGCCGTCAGTTTGGCTGATGACGCCGATGAACTCCAGAAATCCGAGATGTGTGAGCGAATCCTTGGGAGAGAGGTTCAACTCTGCGGCGATCTCCTTGCGGGTGGCGCTGCGCTGCGAGAGCAGACCGATGATCCGCAAACGGTCGGGGTGGGACATGGCTTTGACAAAATCGAGCATTTCGTTCATGGTTCACTTCCGTAAATTTAATTCGATGAGTATCGAAATAAATTTTAGGGGCGAATCCGCTGTCTGTCAAGGGGGTCTTTGGGAGGGCTGCAGGCTCGGGCGGGGAAGGAAGCGAAGCGGTCAAAAGGGATGGGTGTTGTATGAGTTATAATCTTCATCCGACCAACTCAATTCAATAGGAGGTGTACGTGGACCTGACGAAACACGCTTTTTTTGAGGGAAGAGTGGTTCCCTTGAGCGAGGCAAAGATCAATATCGCCACGCACGGTTTTTTATATGGTACCGCCGTCTTCGGTGGCATGCGGGCATACTGGAACGAAGAGAAGCAGCGTCTCTTCGTTTTTCGTCCCTATGACCATTTCAAGCGGCTGCTCAACTCCGGGCGCATGCTGGCAATGAGCATTCCCTATGATGAAGAAAGCCTGATCCAATTGACGCTCGACCTTTTGCGGACGGACAACTGGCAGCGCGATGTGTACCTGCGCCCGACCATTTACAAAGCGGATATGGGCATCGGTGTGCGCCTGCACGATCTGAAGGATGAGTTCTGCATGTTCGTGTTGGCGTTCGAGAAATATGTCAAGAACGATACGGACGCGCATGTGACGGTTTCTTCCTGGCGTCGGATCGATGACAACGTCATTCCGGCGCGCGGGAAGGTTTCGGGCGCGTACGCCAATTCTGCATTGATCAAGACCGATGCAAACCGCGCCGGTTTCGATGAGGCGCTGGTGCTCGATCACAACGGACACCTCTCGGAAGGTTCGGCGATGAATGTTTTCATGGTACGCGATGGGGTGCTTGTCACGCCGCCGGTGACGGATAACATCCTCGAAGGCATTACGCGTCGTTCCATCATCGAGATCGCCAAAAAGGAACTTGGTTTGGATGTGGTGGAGCGCTCCATCGACCGTACTGAGGTGTTCATTGCCGAAGAAATGTTCATGACCGGAACCGCCGCACAGGTGGTGGCGGTGACGAAGATCGATCATCGTCCGGTTGGAAGCGGTTCGATGGGTCCAGTCACTTCGAAACTGAGGGCGGCGTTCGACAACATTGTCCGCGCGAAAAACCCGAAATTTTTACACTGGAACGTGGAAGTGAATTAAACAAAAAAACGCCGCTTTCTCAGCGGCGTTTTTTTGTTCTCTAGGAATTATGGATTCTTCTTGAACTTCACCAGCACGAGATTTTTTGTGCAGTCGTTGAAGGTGTCAATGGTGATGGGGTCTGAAAGCGGGAGCCCTGCTTGGTCGAAGATCTGGACAGAGAGCAATCCATCCGACGAAACTGGCACGGTTCCAAGGAAGAACTCAAAGCCGGATTTTCCGAACGCGGGCGCAATGCCGCTCACGGTCAATTCGTTTTTGGTCTTGTTGTTGTAAAAACCGGACAGGCGGACGGCGATGCCGATCATATCGGCGTTTTTCGAGTCCACGATGGTTCCGGCAACGCCCTGCCAGTTGCATGCCGCCTCAGGGTGGATGATGGTACTGTCGATGTAGGTCACTGTGGCGGAGAAAGGCGCTTTGGGAGTATTCGTCGGGATGGGTGTTGCGGAAGGCGTGATCAACGAGACGATGGTCGCAGTGGGCTGCAGGGTATGTGTCGGTGCGATGGTCGCGGTTGGGGTCACGTCGGTATTTGGCAGGGTGGGGGTCCATGTAGGCAGCAGCTGGATCGGCGTAGGCGTGGAAGTGGCGGGCAGCCTTGACGCCGCGTTTTTCGGGCTCAGCGGGTTAATGGCTGAATCCGGCACAAGGAAGACTGCAATAAAATACAACACAAGGCAGAACGTCACGATCAGGGAAAGGATACTCATCAGATCCCATGCGTCGAGACGCCCCCCCCGGCTTTGTGAGGTGGAAGAATCATCGTAATCGTATTTGCTCATTAGGTCGCTCCAAAATCATCCTTTGTGCAAAACATCCCGCAACCCTCACGGCGTGAGGATAACATCGCTTTCAGCAAGCCGATCTGCCAGCCATCGTTGCAGCGCCAGTTCCTGTATGATGAGCAAGGCATCCGGCGAGAGCGGATACTCGCCGCGTTCGACGGCTTTGAAAATATGGAAGCCAGCCTGCGTGGGCACGATTCCACTGATCTCGCCCGCTTGCAGGGCAAAAACCGCCTCATCTGCTCCGGCATCCAGCAGGTAGCCTTGCGGCACCCAGCCCAACTCTCCGCGTGTGACCGGGTCGTACAGCGTCGCCAGTTCATCAAAATCGGCGCCAGCGGTCAGTTGCTGTAACGCCGACTGCGCATCCGCCTCATTATAGGTCAAAATCTGGCGCAGATGGATTTGTTCCATTTCAACGGGCACATCCGCAATGATTTTGTCACGCATCCACGCTGCTTCAACCGACCGCTTCAACGCAATTCGGAAGGAGGCATCATCGTAGCCGTGGGCAGCCTGCCACTGGGATAGCGCATCTGCACTGCCAAGTTGGGACACGAGCGCATCGATCCGCGACTGGAGGTCTGATTCGGTGACTTCGAAATTTGCCTCCGCTGCGGCTTGACTGAGCAAGACCTGGGCGATCAAGTCATCCAAAACCACCTGCCTTGCCACCTCCTCGGAGACGGTCTTGCCGAGCGCGGTTTGCGCCGCATTGTAGCGGGCAAGTTCCGCTTCGAAATCTGCCGATGTGATGTACTCGCCGTTGATCGTCGCCACTGAAGGTGGCGGGGTGGGGCTGGGCGGCAACGGCGTGTCAGTCGGTATCGATGGGGTGGGTGTGCTTGGGGTCCCGAAGGAAGCGCAGGCGGTCACCCCCAGGGCGAGGAGCAAGGTCAATGTGGTCAGTTGGAAGCGCATTCCTAAAATTATAAATTAAAACCCTCCCGGAGAGTTGGTCTGCCGCCCATACAAAATTGATTGGGGATGCAAGTATGAATTTGGGTTGCGGGGGCGTCTCTTAGCCAGTTGTTTTGACGAAAAAGGAGACAGCCTCGATGCGATCCGAATTAAGCCTTCAATTTTCAGATTCCACCCCAAAAATCACCTTCAACCCCGATGGCGACCAGTCTGCTGAGGTCTGTATTGCCAACATCAGCCCGGCGGAGCGGAAAAAACGGCTGAATTTTGCGATTGTGCAATTTGTAATTGCCATTCTGATCTTTGCGGCGTTGCTTGTCTTCGATGTGGATAAACTCTGGCGATTGCCGTTGTATTTTTTCCTTTCGGCTTCCGCCACTTCCTTTTTTCAATGGCGGGATAAAACCTGAGTGGCGCTTGCCGGGCGTAGTGTACGCCTCACCTCGGACAAAATCGAAAAGATCGAAGACGAAAGCGTGGATGCGCAGATCAAACGTCAGGCGCGCAGGGTCATTCTAAAAGGCAGCCTGGCTGGTTTCGCCATGCTCGCGCTGGTGATGCTCATTCCGTAAAAGCAAACCACTGGGATGAAAAAATTTTGACGCCCCACAGCATGGGGCGTTTTTGTTTGTTGGGGCATGGCGTTATAATTCATCCGTACATCAAAAATCCAAACTCGTAAATCGGAAATTGACTCATGCATATACTTGTAACCAATGACGACGGCGTGACCGCGCCCGGATTGCTTGCTCTCGCGCAGGAAATGCGCAAACTCGGCAAAGTGACAGTTTTTGCTCCAGACAAGAACTGGTCGGCTTCGGGTCATGTCAAGACGATGGAGCGCCCTCTGCGCGTGAAAGACGTGATGCTCGCGGATGGCACATCCGCTTTTGCTTCGGATGGCGCGCCGTCGGATTGTGTCGCTTTACCGCTGCTGGGGTTGATCGAAGAAACCATCGATATCGTCGTTTCGGGTATCAACCCCAATGCCAATATTGGGCACGATATTACCTATTCCGGCACGGTCACCGCTGCGATGGAAGCGGTCATTGCCGGCGTGAAAGGCGTGGCGGTTTCGTTGGATTCGCCTGAGGGTCATCGCGGCTCACTCGACTACTCCACTGCCGCAGCCGTTGCGAAGCGTGTGGTCGAGCAGGTCATCGCGGATGGACTGCCGGAAGGCGTCGTTTTGAATCTCAATGTCCCGTATCTGCCCGAATCTGAGATCAAAGGCTACATGGTCACCCGCCAGGGATTGCGTGTGTACCGCGACGCGCTGGATGTGCGCTCGGATCCGCGCGGGAAACCGTATTACTGGATCGGCGGCGAAGCGCCCACCGGCGTGGACGAGCCCGGCACCGATTTTGGCGCGTTGCGGGCTGGGTATGTTTCCATCACGCCGCTTCAGTTGGATCTGACCCACGTCAAGGCGATGGATGTGTTGAAGAAATGGACGTTCGAATGACCTCTATCCAGGAACTTATCCCCGTCCTGCAAACCGCCATTGGTCCGGTCATTCTAATTTCGGGCGTTGGTCTGTTGTTATTAAGCATGACCAACCGCTTTTCGCGCATCATCGACCGTGCCCGTAACCTGCTGGCGATCTCCGAAGCCCAGGGTGGACCTTTGCGCCAGAAGACGCTAGCACAAATCGACATTCTTTGGAGCCAGGCGAAGTTGATCCGTCTATCGATCCTCTTTGCAGCCATTAGCTTATTGTGTGCTGCGTTGCTGATCATCATCCTGTTCATCACCGCCCTGTTCGGGATCGAAGACGCGTGGTTGTTGAGCGTCATCTTCGTCGTCTGCATGGTTTCATTGATCGCCTCGCTGATCGTTTTTATCACCGACATCAACCGCTCGCTCTCCGCCTTCAAGGTGGAGTTGTACGGTTATGAGCAGAGAAAAGAAGGATGATTATGGATTTTCTTAAGAAATTATTCGCTCCGCGCCAGCCATATACCAAAAGTTACCATACCTTCAATGTCAAATGCAAGCGCTGCGGGGAGACAGTCAGCGGGCGCATCGACCTCGATAATGACCTAAGCGTGGAGTATGAAGAAGGTGGTGATGTCTTCTATGCCCGCAAAGTGTTGATGGGGGAGAACAAATGCTTTCAGCGTATGGAGGTCAACTTTAAGTTCAACGCCGAGCGGCAGGTGATCGAAAAAGACATTGTGGGTGGGGAGTTCGTTGAATGACCGAAGCGTCTATGGAAGCGTATTGGGAGAAATTTCTCGCCGCCCATCCATCCTATCGCGGTAGCCCGTACGTCGTTGAACCTTTTGGCGACAACCCTGCCCTTGCCGATGAACTTGGCAATTTAGTCTTGAGCGGACGTAAATCCGCTACCTGCTCATCCGTTTGGGAATACGAAGCCAAAGGCGAATCGTTTCCGCAAGTAGGTACACTCTGGCTGGTGCTCGATGGACGGAATGAACCCATGTGCGTGGTCGAGACCATCGAGGTGACCCTTCGCAAGTACAACGAGGTGGATGCAGACTTTGCCCGCGACGAAGGCGAAGAAGACCTATCCCTCGAAAGTTGGCGCGCGGGTCACAAGCGATTTTTCACCCGCACCCTTGCCGAAATCGGCAGGGAATTTTCGGAAGATATGCCGTTGATTTGTGAACGCTTTCGAGTGATCTACAAATAACATGCAGCGTCTCACGATCATCGCGCTCTTGTTGCTTGCCGCCTTGCTTGTTGTGCAGGCGGCATTCTCGCTTCAGTGGGCGCCCACGCATGATGCCGCTCCACTCCTCTACGAAGCCTTTCTGATGCGGGACGGCGCAATCCCCTACAAAGATTTCTTCGACTTTCAAATGCCGGGCAGTTTCATTGCCTACTATCTGCTGGGCATAAGCAGTAACTTCGGTCCGGTTCGTTTGCGCATCATCGACCTTGCCATCCTGGCCGGCATCCTCGCGGTCACATACCTTGCCATGCGTCGTTTTGGCAAAACCGCCGCCTTTGCAGCCTCCATCCTCTTTGGGCTCAAATACCTGCAGGGCGGTCCATCGCTCGCATTGCAGCGCGAATATCTCATTCTCCCCTTCATCGCTCTTTCGATCTGGATCGGCGTGACCGGCTCTCTGACCTTTCGGAAACGCCTCATCCTTGGGCTTCTCTATGGGCTTGCCGCAACGCTCAAGCCGCACGCCGCGCTCGGACTCGTGCCATTCCTGCTCTTTGACATGGCAGACCTGAGAGAACGCCGGGAGTTTTCCCTGCCATCGCTTGTAAAGCAGATTATCCTCCCCACCGCCATTGGCTTTGCAATTCCCATTTCACTTGTCATCCTCTGGCTTGCGATCACCTATTCCCTGTTTTCTTTTCTGGACATTGCCCTAAACTATTGGGGGTTGTACTCTCAGATCAACGGCGAGTTGACGGTGACATCGTCGGCGCAGAGAATGGCTTATTTGCTGAATCAGGTTTGGCGTCTGGGTGGAAGCGGGTTGTGGCTCATTCCGGCTGCATTTGGCATCTATCTCCATCGCAATCGTCAAGCCTATCTACTCGCCAGTCTGGCACTCATCTTTGCTGTTTATCCCGCGCTGACAGGACAATTCTTCCCATATCACTATATTCCTTTTATTTACACAATTATTCTTGTTGCATCGCTCGCGCTAAACGTCGAAGGGCGAACGTCAAACGTCACGACCTTCGACCTTCGACCTTCGACCATTTCACTCATCGCCTTTTTGCTCGTTACGTTCGCAACTATTCGCCCCTCCCCAACCTTTCTCCGTCAACTCGAAGGTAAGCCGATTGCCACCTCCACCGACCGTGCTGAACAAATGGCAGAGTATCTCGAAAAGAACCTCGAGCCTGGCGACAAAGTTCAGCCATTGGACTGGACTGGCGGTTCCCTGCTCGCCATGCTTAAGAGTCGTGCGCCAATCGCCACTTCGTACGTCTTCGACTTTTATTTCTACCATCACGTATCCAACCCTTACATCCAATCCCTGCGCGCAGACTTCATGAATCAATTGCAAGCGTCCGAGCCGCGCTTCATCATCGAAGTGACCGCCATCGACAAACCCTGGGTCTCTGGTGAAGATACCACCCGAGACTTTCCCGAACTACGCATGTTTCTCGCTGAGAATTATTCCGTTACAATGGAAAAAGAAGATTATATTATTTACGAACGACGATAGACGATGGACGGCAGACTGCTGCCACTTTCTACTTTCCGCTCCCCACAAATGAAACGCCTTTCCTACATCTACCTCATCCTCCCATTCATCCTCTTCCTCTTCGGCTGGGTGCGTCTCACCATCGCTATCCCTCTTGCGTTAATTCTTCTCTTTACTCTCTGGCAACTCCTCAAACAGCCATCCACTACTCACTACTCACCATTCACTATTCACTGGTCACCATCCACCGTTTACTGGTTACTACTCACTACGTTCTGGTTACTGCTCTCCGGCATCGGCGGCTACGCCTTCCAAAACTGGGACCATAACTGGCGCAACGTCGTCCTGCGCGACCTGATGAACTTCGACTGGCCTGTCTACTATGCCCAACCCGAAAGCGGACCGGTCAAGATGCTGGTCTACTACGTTGGCTTCTGGCTGCCTTCCGCGTTGATCGCAAAATTCACCAACTGGCAAGTTGCCAATTTCGCCCTCTTCATCTGGTCGCTTCTCGGCTTGTTACTCGTTACGCATTATCTCGCCAACTTCTTCAAAACCTCCAACCTCAAAGCGGCACTGCTCCTCATCCTCTTCAGCGGATTGGACATCCTCGGCACGCTCTTCTTCTTGCAGGATTATCCGACCCTCCTGCCACCCATTACTCATCTCGAAACCTGGGCAGGGAACTTGCAATACTCGTCCTTCACCACCCAATTATTTTGGGTCTTCAATCAAGCCATTCCAGCATGGTTGGTGATTTCAATGATTGCGAGCCTTGCAGTAGAAAATAAATCAGACACACGCACCGAACTCATCCTGCTCTGGTCTCTCTGCTTCTTCTTCGCCCCCCTCGCCTCGGTGGGACTTCTCCCTTACATCCTTATCGAACTCGTCAAGCAAACTGATTTCAAATCTCCATTCAAACATCTCAACCCAGCCATCATCCTCTCCGCCATCATCATCTTTCTTCTTTCCTCTTTCTTCTTCACCGCCAACTCCGCTGCCCAACAACGTGGATTCCAATCCTTGCCACTCGATAAATTTCTCGCCTTCTTCCTGCTCGAAGGCGGGATTCTTTGGCTCGTCCTTGCCTCGTCAAAATACAAAGACCCGCGCTGGATCATCACCGGCATTCTCCTAGCCCTCATCCCCTTCATCCAACTCGGCAGCGGACGGGACTTCGTCATGCGCGCTTCCATCGCCCCGCTCTTCTACCTCATGCTGATGACCGGCGAGACCATCTTCAACAAGTCCGCCTCACTCATTACCCGTTACGCGTTGCTCGCTCTACTTGCTCTCGGCTCCCTGACTCCGCTTTACGAGATCAATCGCTCCGTTTACCGCACCTTTGACTACTACTTCCTGCAAGATACCTGCTCAGCCTGTGATTTTTCCACTGACCCGGTCGCCAAACTCGCCCAACCTGGCAAGCCGGAAGAGGAACATCCCGGCACTCTTACTGCCGATGCTTTACCAACACTTCAATTCATGACCGATGAACTTTCACAGAACTTCATCGCGAATGTGAGACAGACATTTTTTTATAAATACCTAGCCAAGCGTTAACAACTTTCTACTTTCCACTTTCAACAAGGAATCCCATGCCCGAACTCCCAACCCTACCAGACCCTCAAGCCTTTTACGCCCAAGTATGGAATATCGTCACCCGCATCCCACGCGGAAAAGTCGCTTCGTATGGGCAGATCGCCAAAATGCTGACTCCGCCCGCCGGTGTGGATGAAGCCACCTTCGCCGAGTTCGGCGCGTTGTGGGTCAGCAATGCCGTCGCCGCCAGCCCCAATGAGATTCCGTGGCAGCGTGTGGTCAACTCAAAGGGGCAGATCACCGAACGGGACGGGGTGGAGGCGAAGCGTCACCAACTCATGCTGTATGATGAGGGCGTCCCATTCAACCCGCGCGGACGCATTGACATGCGCAAATACGGCTGGAATGGAAAGTAAAACAGTTCGTCGATAAAAAGGAATTTCCCATGTCCTTCTCTTCTCCCCCCAATCCGCAAGCCTATTACGAACAAGTTTGGGCAATTGCCCGAATGATCCCGCGCGGAAAAGTTGCCACGTACGGACAGATCGCCAAAATGATTCCGCCGCCCAACGGCGTGGAACTCGAAACCTACGCCACGCTCTCTCCGCGATGGGTTGGTAGCGCAATGGCAAATTGTCCCGATGATGTGCCATGGCAGCGCGTCATCAACTCGCAAGGCAAGATCAGCGAACGCCCCGGCGCAGAGAGACAACGTCCGCTACTTGAAGCGGAAGGTGTGGCCTTCGATGCCAAAGACCGAATTGATCTGAAAAAGTTCGGCTGGAGCGGAAAAGACGAAAGTGACATTCCGCAGCAAGCCGCAATGTTCTAAACGCAAATGAAAGAGGAAAGAAGAAAGAAATCCTCCACCACTTCTTTCCTCTTTCATCTTTTTTCATCCTTCCTAATTCACCCTTCATCATTCCCATGACTCTCCTCATCATCGGCGGCACCTCCACCGACATCCTCCATCTCGATTCCCAAACCCTCCCTTCTGCGGGCGGTGCAGGGATGTACACCGCCATGGCGGCTCACCGCTGCGGATCAAACGTTTCCCTTTTTGCGCCCAATCCAAATCCCGTCCCCGACGTTCTCCAACCCATCGCGGACAGACTCGCCGAATGGCTCGGTCCCATCGTGGAACCCGAAGAAGGTCTGCCGCATTTTGAAATCTCCCAGCGCGGCGGGAAGACCGAATACCTCAAAGCGACCTTCGGCGCAGAGTCCACGCTCACGCCAGATATGCTGCCCACCAACCTCTCGAAATACGATTGCATTCACATCGTCCCGCTTGGCAATGCGCAAAAACAATTGAGTTTTGTTGAAGCCTGTCGAAATAGCGGCGCAAAGAAAATCTCGGCTGGCACATATCTCATCAGCGTCAACGAATCGCCTGAGCAGGTTCGCAGCATCATGAAAAACACCGATATCTTCTTCATGAATCAAAGCGAAGCCATCGGCTTATTTGGCTCGCTTGAAGCGGCGCATACCGAAGCGGGCAAACTACTCTTTATCACCCTGGGCGCGGACGGTGCTTGCGTCATTCAAGGCAATCACAAAACTTTCATTCCCTCCGTACCCACCACCGAACTCGACCCTACTGGCGCGGGCGATACCTTCTGCGGTGCAACGCTGGCGTATCTTGCGCAGGGAAAACATCCCGTCATGGCGGCGCAGCACGCTGTTCCGCTTGCCGCGCAGATGATCGCGCATGTTGGTCCAACCGCGTTGTTGTTCAACGAAGCCGCGCCTGCGATTCCGTCCAGCCCCAAAGCGCAGACCAACCCGGCCCAGATTAAAAAAATTTCCAAAATGGTTGCCGCGCTCGATGAAGCCGCGCCCTTCAACTTCATCAGTCCCGAACTTCCGCCCGCGTATCACCCCAAGGCGCTCGATTATTTTTTCGCGGTCACGTTGCAGCAATTCAGTTTTTGGAACGAGAAGAACAATCGCTATCACACGCCGCTGATTGCGCCGCTTGGTGGAGTCAGCCAAAAGGGCGCATTCTATCTCTTCGATGCATACAGGCGTCGGCTTGAGTCGGATGCGGATTTTTGTTCCCCCGAACGTCAGGCAAATTTGAGTCGCGCCGAGCTGCTCGAAATCTTCAAAGCGGATGATGGAAGCGATCCCATGCCCGCGCTGGACTTGCATTTGGAAATGGCGAATGCCTACGGGCGGGATATGCTTGCGCTTCGCCTCACGCCGGAAACTGTGTTGCAAAAAGCCCGAGCCTCTGCCACGCCGTTAGCGACTCTCATCTCCATCCTCGACAAAGTTGGCGGATACAAGGAAGACCCGCTCCGCAAAAAAAGCGGACTGCTCGCACTCATCCTCAACCAACGCCCCGAAGCGTTCCTGACCTTTGCCGCTGGCGAGCAAGTGGAACCCGTCATTGACTATCACCTGATGCGCTCGTGCCTGCGCGTGGGTTTGGTGGATATTCTCGACGAAGATTTGAAAACCAAAATCACCAACCGCGAACTCATCTCCCCCGCCGACGAATGGGCGATCCGCCTCACCGCTTACCGCGCCATTGAAGAGGTGGTGGCGTTATCTGGTAAATCCACTGGTGCAGTAGATTGGTTCTTCTTTGGCGCGCGCAAACGCTGCCCCGAAATGACCGAACCCGAATGCAGTTTGTGCCAGATCGATTCCGTTTGCGCCCATCGGCGGGAACTTTTTCAACCTGTTTTACGTACTAGCTTCTACTAAACACATATCTTGTGTATGTTTGGAAATAAACAACCGAAAAAGGATTTATCAGTACATGAAAAACATGCTCAAAAATGTTCTTGTTTCACCCGCCGCATGGTTCTTTGCGATTATCTGGCTCGTCTCTATCGGATACTTGTTGTTGACGGGAAACGGCGTAATCGGCTCAACTACTTTTGCGTTGGGCATTTTGGTTTTCTCTGCCATTACGGTTTCCATGACCGAGAATCAAGCGGAGACCCCAGTTGCAGAAAAGAAACGATCCCCGTTCTTCTGGCTTCAACTTCTTGTTGTTGTATTCTTTATCCTTCTCACAGGCTATCGCGGATTTGTCTTCAACGTCCAGCCTGCCCGTGCCATGAATATCCCTGTTTGGTCGTGGTTTGGCGATTGGTTTTCAAACCTTGGCGGGCGTTATTTGTCCAACCTGGTTGACCATTCCTCTGGGCTTGCTGCTGAGAATTTTTCTGGCTATTTTTTGATTCCCTTTGTTCTTTTATTGCTGTTGGGCGCACGCCTTCCCGATTTGGGATTTGGCAAGGGACATCGTGTCTCGCGAGTGACTGCCTTGTGGGTGAGCATTCCACTGGTTTTCTTCGTCATCAACATCGTAAATGGTTCCACGTCACTGATGCGATTGGGGATGATGTTCTTTGGAAATTTATTACGGAACGGCTTCTCGGAAGAATTTCTTTTTCGCGGCGCGCTTCAAACCCGTTTGAAAGATTGGCTCGGCTCCGATTGGGCATTGGTTTTGCAGGCGTTGGTCTTTGCCGTCTGGCATCTCGGCGCGGACACACAGTTCATGGGCGGGGATGTTCTGCAAGGCTTGGCGCTTGGTATTGCATCACACAGCATATCAGGGCTGGCAATGGGCGTCATCTTCCAACGCACGCGTAATTTGATCGCGCCATCCATTACCCATGTAGTGATTAATATGTTCGGGAGTTGAAGTTGGCGTTTCCGGCGCTTGCAATGAAATTGCATACATCCTTTTGAGCCCTTTTGGATATAGTGGTGAACATGGAGGTAGTTATGTATATCTTTCAAGTTCATCACTATATCAAACCAGAAAGCGTCGAAGCATATAAATCCGCCACCCTTGAGAACGCCCTCAAGACCCGCCTTGAACCTGGTGTGCTGCGTTTTGAATTCTTTCAAGATACGGCAGACCCAACCCATTTCAGTCTCTTCGAAGTCTATGCCGATATGGCGGCACGGGACGCCCACCTTGAAACCGAGCATTTTCTAAAATGGAAAGATGTATACCTCGCCACGCAAGCGCGTAAAGGCGAAGGGCATGAGTTTATTGCGATCTATCCAGAAGAAGGGGAATGGAAAAAAGTTTAACGAGCCAGTTCAACCACAAGCGTATCGAGAGCCAGGTCTAATGTGATCTGGCTTGTTTTTACCTGTTCATCAATTTGCAGCAGGCGATGGTAAATGCCCTCAAGTGCTTCCATTGAAAAACGGTTCGCCTGCCCGGTGGTCTTCTCTGCCACAAACGGGTGAACGGATAGCGCCCGCGCCACATCGTCCTTGTTTCCCCGCCCGTCCAAAATTTCACGCGCTTGAATCAACAAACGAAATTGACGCACAACCATGCCCCACAACGAAAATGGGTCTTCGTTCTCAAGCAAGCGATGCAAAAGTTTTTGCGCCCGTTGAGCATTGCCTTGGGATAATGCATCGACGAAGTCAAACACGCTTTGCTGGGATGTGACGATACAAACCGCCTCCACATCGGACCCGCGAACGGGTCGCTCCCAATTGACATATGCCAGCAGTTTGGAGAGTTCCATCCCCGCCTGACGGGTGTCCACACCAGACATTTCGGCGAGACGTGCCGCAGCAGCAGGTTCGATCTGTCCGCCTTGATTTTTCGCCTCGTTGATGATCCAGCCAGGCATATCGCGTTGCTGCGGCAGGAAGAACGCCTGCGACTTGACATGCGGTTTATGCTTTTCTGCCCATTTATACAGCCAATGCTTGTCAGCATCTTTTGCTTTCTCAACCGTATCGTACAAAACGACCTTGGCGGTATCAGGCGCTTTTTCTAAAAACTCTTGAAATTTTTTACGGGTGTCAGGCTTGTTATATTTGGCAGATGGATATGCAATGAAGACCAACCTCTTCGGCGCAAGGAACGGCATGGCATTGACCGCGTTGTTGAGGTCATTCTCGGTCATCGTCCGCGCTTCGAGACGCGTCGTGTTCATGTCCGCCGTGGTGGGGTCAGTGAATTCAGACTCGAAATCCTTGAGTTTGCGTGTGATGGCAAATTCGTCGTTGCCGTAGAGTAAAAAAATAGTAGGCATATTTTTTGCCATGAAGGGTCACAAAGGTACACGAAGGAAAACCTTTGTGACCCTTCGTGTACCTTTGTGGTTAATCATTTTGTGATGACACGATGCACACCTTTACGAATGGGCACAATATCCACGATCTGCAAGTTACCAAGATTTGCTTCGGTAGTGACGTATTTTTGTAGCCAAGGTCCGAGCGGTTTGCTTAAGCTGTAACCGACAAGCGCAAAAAGCAATGCCAGCGGAATAAGCATGAGACGCCACAGTGTAGACTTCGTTCCCCGAAGCGGCATCCAGGCAAAGGTCCCGGCAAGAAGCGCGGTGGTCGCCATGTTGGTTCCGCAGCCCGGGTGAATCGCCAATCCGCTTTCACCAGCATTAAGTCGCGTGTGTGCTTCGGTGACGGATTCCCAAATTTGTTGGGTGGTCAAATCACCGAGCAAGAAAAAGCCAGTGGGGTTGGAGTGACCCGCCATGCGTTTGCCTGCGTGTTTGTGCGAGAGCAAATGGATGGTGGCGTGTTCGAGCGCGTGATTGCGCCGCGTTTCGAGAATGAGGGGCAGGTCGAGGATCATGAGTTGATTATAAGGTAGTCTGAAGCATCGGCGAGTCGTAGATCTTTTCGAGCAGTTCAAGAAACTCAGCGGATGGACGCGATTTGAGGATCTCCTTGCGTTCGTCGCGCGTGAGATGATTCATCATCACGTATTGCACGGCGTTCTTGCGGAAGAGGCGCGAGCCGTCTTCGTCGCCGTAGAATTCCACGCTGCGGGCAAGGTGTTTGCGGATGGTTTCTTTGACCAACTCAGGCGGAACTTGCTCGCGGTCGAGGCGCGAGAAGATCCATGGGTTGGGAATGGCACCGCGCCCGATCATCACCGCATCGACATTGGCATGTGCTTTGAGGCGGTCGATATCGGCGACGGTCTTTACATCACCGCTGCCAATGACGGGGATCTTCACCAGCGATTTAACTTCGGCAATGGCATCCCAATCGGCGTTGCCTGCGTAGCGTTGTTCTTTGGTGCGTCCGTGAACAGCGATGAGCGAGCCGCCTTCCTCTTCCACGATGCGGGCGATGAGTTTGTAGTTTTTGTTTCTATCCCAACCGAGACGAATCTTGCCAGTGACAGGCACACGCAAATGTTTGACCAGTTTGCGGAAGGTGCGTGCGATGCGCAGCGGAGAAGGCATCATTCCCACGCCCGCGCCGCGGTCCGCGATGGTTTTGGCGGGGCAGCCCATGTTGAGGTCGATCACATCGGGATTGTTCTCTTGAATCTTCAGCGCAGCTTGCAAGATAAGTTCGGGGTCTTCACCGTAGATTTGAAACGTAATCGGACGTTCCGGTTCGTTGAAGTACATCCGCTTGGCAGGCTGTTTGGACTTGCTGAGAATCTTCTCTACCTTGATGAACTCGGTGTAACTCATGGCAGAGCCGAGTTCGCGGCAAATGGAGCGGAAGGGCCAGTCTGAGTATCCATCCATTGGCGCGAGAATCGCGTCACCGTATATTGGGAGGTCGCGAATGTGGAAGTTGGGTGTCTTGCTCTCGGTCATAAGTTTAGAAAGTATAACAAACTATTTTTCTCATTTTTAGCCACAGATGAACGCAGAAAAAAGGATGGTTCATTAAGAAATCCTGTTTATCCGTGTCCATCTGTGGTGAATACCTTTACGCCGACTGCTTTTTCCATAACTCCAAGAAGTGCTTGCGGAACTTGCTGACCTTTGGCGCAACGACCGCCATGCAGTACGGTTGGTTCGGGTTGTTCACAAAATATTCCTGGTGATACTCTTCGGCGATGTAGAAATCCTTAATCGGCTCCACTTCAGTGACGATGCGGCTGCCCCAAACCTTCTGCGCCTCCAACTCGCGGATGGTCTGTTCGGCGACTTCCTTTTGCTCAGGTGTGTGATAGTAAATGCCGGAGCGATACTGTGTGCCTACATCCGCGCCCTGACGATTCAAGGTGGTCGGGTCGTGGATCACGAAGAAAATGTTCAGAATATCCTTGAATGTGATCACCGACGGGTCAAACTTGACCTGCACCACCTCGGCATGACCCGTATCGCCATTGCACACCGCGCGATAACTCGGGTTCTTTACATGCCCATTGGCATAGCCAGACTCCACCGAGAGCACACCCTTCACCTCATCATAAACGGCTTCCAAACACCAAAAACAGCCCCCAGCCAGTGTGATGGTTTCAAATGATGTCTTCATCCTAACGCTCCTTTTCTGTGATGGATTAGACGCGGTGTGACAGGAATATTTTCTTAGCAGAATATTACAGATGAAAAAAAGACCGCCTCATGACGGTCTTTGGGCTTTGTCCACGCTTCGTGGAATTGTTACCTCATCCCGGAGAGGGTGATCAACCCATTGGTGACCTTGATGTTCATCATCTCCAACCCGGGCGCCTGCTTTTCGACTGCTTCCATCAGCATCTGGTTCAGCCAGGTCTCCATCTGTGAGAGAAGAAAATCCGGCAGAACCTGTTGCCCGATCTGCATCGACTCGATCTCGAAATATGGTTTTTTATTATCATCGATCTTTGCCTCGCCGACGATTAGCGCGGATGTGGCATTGTCACTGCCGTTGACAACGCCCCAAATCTGGACCTTGCCGTTCCGCAAATAGACCTGCACATCACTCAATGGCAGGTCGGGTGTATCCTGCATTTCGAGGGCAAGCCAGGAGGTGAACTGTTGCTCGGTGATGGTAACTGAAGAAAGCGAGCCCGGCTGCGGCATCGAATTTTCCAGCATGGATTTCGCTTCCTCTCCCGCCTCGCTGGAGACAATGATCTCGTCGCCGGGACGTTCCGGCGCACCTTCCATACCATTTTGCGCATTGTCCACTGCGACGCCCAGCAGCGCATTGACGAGCGGCATATATTCGGGGTACTTTTCGTTGACTTCGGCGATGGTCTGCGGGGCAAGTCCGTTTGCCGAGGCGCTGGTCTGCAAAGTGGGAGTGGCTGCAACGAGGATCTGCGCAACTTTCGATGCCGGGTTGTTCCTTGCCACCACAAACGATGTGGTACCGAGGAACACAAAAGCGACAAGGACGATCAAAGCGCCGCGCAATGCATTTTTATACGGGTTTGTCCTTGGCTGCCAGAGATTGGTATTCGCATTGCTTGCGCCCTTTAGGGGCAGGGTGGGGTTGATGGTCGATTGAACACGCACCAAACCGATCTTGGCTTCATTGTGGCTGGGATTGATCTTAAGGACGCGTTCATAGCATGCGATCTGATGTTCTTTCTGCCCTGTGATCTTTGCCATCAGCATCCACGCGGATTCATCATCCGGGTAGGATGCGAGATACTCTGACAAATATTTCTTTGCCAGTTCGCGGTTGCCGCGTTGAAAAGTGTAATCGGCTTGCTTGAGGAGTTCTTGCTTGGTCATTTTGAACGTAGGGGCGCGATATATCGCGCCCCTACAAAAAATTTACAAACTCGGCTCGGCAACAGTTTCTTGTTGCTTATTGAGCACGATCTCGCCGTCTTCATTGACGTTGACTTGGACGGAGGCGCCATCGGTGAATTCACCGGAGAGCAGCTTATCGGAGAGCGGGTCTTCCACTTTTTGCTGAATGACACGGCGCAGCGGGCGGGCGCCAAACTCGGCGTCGAAGCCCTGGTCTGCCAGCGAAGCCAACGCTTCACTGGTGGCGGTCAGCACCAGGTCATGGTCTTTGAGGCGCAGGGCGACCTTATCCAGTTCAAGCGAGACGATCTTCTGGATGTCTTCCTTGTTCAACGAGCGGAAGATGACGACCGCATCCAGACGGTTGATGAACTCGGGACGGAAGGCGCGCTTGAGCGATTCGCTCAACTTCTTGCGCATTTCTTCGTAGGAGAGTTTCTCCTCGGTGGCTTCATCTCGTTTGAGAGCGAAGCCGAGCGAAGATTGACGCTTGATCACATCCGCACCGATGTTGGAGGTCATGACGATGATAGCGTTGCGAAAGTCCACCTTGCGTCCCTTCGCATCGCTCAGGTGACCCTCTTCCATGATCTGCAGTAGCATGTTGTGGACTTCAGGATGTGCCTTTTCAATCTCGTCAAAGACGACGATGGAATATGGGCGGCGGCGCAGCGCTTCGGTCAGTTGACCGGCGTCTTCGTAGCCGACATATCCGGGAGGCGCACCCACGAGGCGGGAGGCGGTGTGGCGTTCCATGAACTCAGACATGTCCAACTGCACGGCGGCATCTTCGCTGCCGAACATGAATTTGGCGAGCGCTTTGGTCAACTCGGTCTTGCCCACGCCGGTGGGTCCGAGGAACATGAATGAGCCGATGGGGCGTTTGGGGTCTTTGAGACCTGCGCGCGCACGACGCACGGCGCGGGAGATGGCGATGATCGCATCTTCCTGACCGATGATTCCTTTGCGGAGTTCGTCTTCCATCTTGAGCAGGCGCTGAGATTCTTCTTCCGCCAATTGCATGAGCGGCACGCCCGTCCACATGGAGACGACTTCGGCAATATCTTCCGCCGAGACGACGGGGCTTGTGGCGCGATCCCAACCGGTGCGCAGGCGTTCGATCTGCGCGCCGAGATCACCTTCGCGTTCTTCCCATTCCTTGATGTCTTCGGTGTTGCCTTCTTCCTGTGCGAGGGCGCGGTTTTGGCGTGCCTGGCGCAACTGGCTGAACAGGTCCTTGGCGTGTTTCGCGGCGGGACTCTTGTACATGCGCACGCGGGAGGAAGATTCATCGATCAGGTCGATGGCTTTATCCGGCAGGAAGCGTTCGGTCACATAGCGCGAGGAAAGGTGCGCGGCGGCTTCGAGCGCTTCATCGGAGATCACCAAATGATGGTGTTCTTCGTACGCGCCGCGAATGCCCTTGAGAATCTGAATGGTTTCTTCTTCCGAAGGTTCATCCACTTGAATGGGTTGGAAGCGGCGCTCGAGCGCGGCATCCGATTCGATGTGCTTGCGATATTCATCGAGCGTGGTCGCGCCGATGACTTGAAGTTCGCCGCGCGATAATGCGGGCTTGAGGATGTTGGCAGCGTCGACAGAAGAGCCTGCGGCTCCTGCCCCGACGAGCATGTGGACTTCATCTATGAAGAGGATCGCACCCGATTGCTTCAACTCATCGATGATGCGCTTGAGGCGTTCTTCGAATTGACCGCGGTACATCGTGCCAGCCACGAGCGAGCCTACATCCAATTGAAGCAGGCGTTTGTTCATCAGCGGGGCGGGGACGTCGCCGTCGATAATGCGCTGGGCAAGCCCTTCGACGATGGCGGTCTTGCCGACACCGGGTTCTCCGATGAGCGCGGGGTTGTTCTTGGTGCGGCGCGCCAAAATCTGGATGACGCGTTCGATCTCCATCTGGCGACCAATGACCGGGTCGAGTTTCTTTTCCTCGGCTTTGGAGGTCAGGTCAGATGCCAGCTGGTCGACGAGCGGGGTTTTGGGGTTGTTGCCTCCAGCGGCGCGCCCGCTTTGGGGTGTGCCGGCAGGTGTCGGCGCGGAGGGCGAAGCGGATTCGTTCAGCACGCGGCGGGTCTGGCGGCGGATCTGGTCGGGAGTTACGCCGAGTCGGCGCAGGGCTTCCATCGCAGTGGATTCGACGCGTACCAGACCGAGCAGAATGTGTTCGGTTCCGATGTAGTGATGCCCGAGGCGGCGAGCCTCTTCCACGGCGTATTCGAGGACTTGTTGGGTTTCGGGCGCAAGTTCGATGCGGTTGGGGTCGAAGTTTGCGGCGCTGCCGGAAATACGCGCCACCACCTCGCGGACGCGGTCGGAGGTCATGCCCAATTCGCGCAGGACACGCCCAGCCACGCCGCCTTCTTCATCCATTAATCCGAGGAGAAGGTGCTCGGTTCCAATACTATTCTGCCGGGCGCGCTCTGCCTCTTGGTGGGCGAGGCTGAGGACACGCCGTGCTCGCTGTGTAAATCTTTCCATGCCAGCCATAGTTTTCTCCTATAATACCTGGTAAGGATTCTACCAAATGCGGGGGGAGTATGCGTAGGAAAAAGGTTAGAATTTTCTTACGGAAAGGGTATGATTTCCGCCCAATGTCGCCAAAAAGCGGGGAATCGGGCGGATTCTTTCAATGTTATCGGTTGTCCCCATCCCCTTTTATCTTACCGCGCGCCTGCCTATCCAAAAGTTTAGTTAAATTCGCTTCGGCAATCTCTCCGAGCGGAAGGTCTAGTTCGGTGGCGATTTGGGCAATATACCAGAGCACGTCGCCAAGTTCGGCTTTGAGGGCGTCTCGCTCTGCTTCGCCAATGACCCCGGATTTGTCCCTGAAGATTTTCTTGATCTTCCCCGCAACCTCTCCCGCTTCGTTCACTAGTCCGAGTGCCGGATAAATGACGGGATGCCCAATGGCGGGGTATTGTGCAGTGACGCGTGATTTTTGTTGATAGTCGTTAAAGTCCATGAATTAGTCTCTTTTCAACGGTTGGTTGATCTCGATCAGATGCCCGTCTGGGTCGCGGAAATGGGCGGTGCGGATGCCCCAATCGGCATGGTCGGTTGGTTTGGTGAGCAGGGTCACGCCTTTTTCGCGCAGGTGCTTGCAAAAATCGTCCACGTTTTCGACGGAGAAGGTCAGGCAGATGGTGTCTTGCATCTCCGCTTTCACCGGCTGGGCGGATGTGCCAAGTGTGGCGCTCATTTCGGCTTTATCGAACAGTGAGATATTGACCGCGCCGATCTCGAAATCGGCGTAGGTGTCGTCTTCTGTGCCGAAGTTGGGTTTGAAGCCCATCACGTCACGATAGAAGCGGAAGCAGGCTTTGAAGTCAGTCACGAGTAGGCGGGTGAATTCGTATTTGGGTTGCATGGGAGTCTCCTAATTAAACGCCTTCGCCAACTTCTTCCACCACTCATCCTTCTCGCCGGGGACAAAGGGTGTATAGAGCGTGATCCTGTCCGCGATGCCGCCGAAGCGTTTCATCAGATCCACGGCGAGATTTTCCTGTGTGGTCATCAGGCAGAATTCGTTGAGCATCTCATCAGTGATGAGCATGGGCATTTCATGCCACTCCCCTTTGGAGGCAAAACCGGAGAGTTTTTCGGCGGTCTCGCCCCAGCCGTGCAAGTCCATCACGGATTTGTAGGATGGCGTCGAGGCATAGAAAGCGACCTGCATCCGTGCAAAGGCTTCCTCTTCTGGTGACGTAGCGATAAAAGGCGTCATGGAAACGGTCAGGTCGCCGCGTTTGCGTCCGCTTTTTTGCAAGCCTTCTTCGATGGCGGGAAGAATGACCTCGTTCATGTATCGAATACTATTGAATGGGTGTGCGTGGAAGCCTTCACACAGTTCGCCCGCCAATCTTGCGAGCCCCGTATTGACCCCGGCAACATAAATTGGGATGTTCGGATTCTCAATTGCGCCGGGATTAAAGAATGGCGACATCAATGTGATCTTGTAATACTCACCCCGGAAGTTCAACTTACTGCCATTCTGCCACGCATCCCACAAGGCGCGGATGACCTGAATCTGTTCGCGCAGTTTCCCGGTCACCGACTCGGGCCAGGTCATGCCGAAGCGCCGCTCGATGTGCGCCTTGACCTGCGTGCCCAACCCCAAAATGAATCGTCCATTGGACTGAGCCGCCAGGTCCCAGGCGGTGTAGGCGAGGTTGGCAGGCGAGCGCGCAAACGAAACCGCAATGGCTGTGCCAAAATCCATTTTGGCTGAATGCTCCGCAATCAGCGTGCAAGGCAAAAAAGGGTCGTGCTGTGTTTCCTGAGTCCACAATGCGGCGAAGCCGGTCTCTTCGGCGGCTTTTGCAATGGCGGGAATGTCTTTCAGCTTAACAATGGGGAGGGCGGCATCTAGTCTCATGGGATTAAGTATACAGGTAGAAAGTGGACAAGTAAACCGGCAGATTCACTATCCAATAAAAAAGCCCCGCAAACGCGAGGCTTGGAATTTTATGCAATGGGCTGACCTTCATCCAAACTGAGGATGAAGCCGAGCAGTTCACGGCTTTCCTGAAGCCAGACATTCGGGACTGTCGTCCGCTTCAAATAACGGACGATGCCGGATCTATCCACGACGAGCGAGGCAGTGCGCTGGAAGAGCAGGAAATATTTTTCCAATTCGTACAGATTGTAAACGGCGCGATCCGGGTCGCACAAAATGGGAAACGGCAAGCCGATACCGTCTGCATATTGTTTTGCTTTTTCCATCTCTTCGCCAAGGATGACGATCACATCGGTTCCGGCTTCGAGAAACTGGCTGTACAACTGCCCAAGATGCCCGACATGCGTACGGCATTGCGGACATGTCGTTTCCCGGATGAAGAACACGATCACATTTTTTTTGCCGCGAAAATCCGTCAGCGAAACTTCCTGCCCATTGGTGGCGAGCAGTGTAAAGTCTGGTGCGAGCGAGCCGATTTTGGCTTCAATAGAATCGAGAGACATGGTTCAAATCCTAAAAAAGGTTCAAGACTTGGACGCCGGACACATCCATTTTTTTACTTCTCGAGCAGGTACGCCATGATCCAATTCGTCGTCGCGTTCAAGCCATCCATGTGAGCGCGTTCGTAGTTATGCGAGGCGTCGATGCCGGGACCAATGAGCGACATCGCCACGTCACCGCCTGCGCGCCAAAATGCTTCGCCATCCGAGCCGTAAAACGGATATACATCGGTCTTGTACGGAATGCCATGCTTCTCGGCGATGCCGCGCAATTTTTTGTTCAAGCCTTCATGATACGGTCCGCCGCTGTCTTTGATGCACAGCGTCGCATGGAATTCATCCGACTCTTGACCGGGACCGACGACTGCCATATCCACGGTGACCAACTCCGAAACTTCATCGGGGATGCCCGCCGCCGCGCCGTGACCGACCTCTTCATAATTGGAGATGTGGAAGTACACGCTTCGCACCGGACTTTGACCCGCAGCCACCATCGACTTGATCGCCGCAACGAGATTCGCCACACATGCCTTGTCATCCAGAAAGCGCGAGCGGATAAAACCATCCGTGACTTCGGTGCGCGTATCGAACGCAACGCAATCACCGATGTTAATTCCCAATGCACGGGTTTCTTTCTCGGAAGTTGTGCGCGCGTCAAGGCGCACCTCCAAATGCTTGTCATCACGCGGAAGGTCTGGTCCGCTGTGGATGTGACCGGATGCCACATCGATGAGCACCGACCCGCGAATCTTTTCGCCTTTGGCTGTAAAAACCCATACACCTTCGGTTTCCACCGTATGCCATTGAATCCCGCCGATGCGGCTGAGGCGCAGCCGCCCATTGCCTTTGATCTCTTTTACCACCGCGCCAAGCGTATCCACATGGGCAGTGAGGGCAACAGGTGGCAAATCACTTTCTACTTTCCACTTTGCCACTAATGCACCTTTACGGGTTCGGCTTAATTCCAATTGCTTGTACTTGGATAGTTCTTTTTCAACGAAGTCAATAGCCGCGCCGGAGAATCCCGTCGGCGAGGGGATGTTGAGCAGGTCAACGAGAAAATTTGTGAAATAGGTTTCGTCAATTTTTGGGAGGGGCATGGTAGACCTTTCGGTTGCAAGTTGAAAGTTGAAGGTCTCAGGTTGGTTGAATGTTCTTAACTTTCAATGTTCAACCTGTAACATTCAACCCTGTAATCCTTCAAACTCCGTGATCTTCGTTTTCCAATCTTCCGGCACGGGGATGGGCTTCATGCTTTTGTAATCGAATGTGACCAAAATCACCTCGCCGCTTGCCATCACTTTGCCGGTCTCGGCATCCATCACACATTGCTCCACCGTCAAGGACTTGTTACCGATCTTGGCGACCTTCGAACCGACTTTGATTTTGTCACCATAATGGGTGGGCGCGTGATAGGTGATGTGAATATCCGCGACGATGACGCCGATCTCCATAAATGACTGGTCCTTGCTGAACAAGCCCATTTTCATGAAATGATAGACACGCGCCTGCTCGAAATACGTCAGGTATTTTGCGTTGTTGACATGTCCCTGTGGGTCCAAGTCTCCGTAGCGGACTTCGGTGGGATGGAAGAAGTTGTAGTCAGTCATGGGGCGATTATATAATACCCACGGTCATAAATTGCACTTTCCCTCTCTTAAAAAAGCGCAATTCATGACCGCGCTGGGTATAGTTTGGTAGTTCGATAGTAAAAAATCAGCCGCAGAATATATAACTCCACGGCTGAACTACAAAACCATTAAACGATCCAACTACTCAATCACAAAACCTCGCCAACCCCGCCTTATCCTGAATGAGGATGCGCCCATCCGGTTCTGTGGTGGCGAGACCCTGCTCCTTGAAAAAGACCATCGCCTGGTTGACGCGCTTGCGCGATGCGCCCACGAGATCGGCGATGTCGCTCTGGGTGAGCGCAATGCGGATGCGGATCCCGCCATCCACCTCATGACCGTAGCGCTCGGCGAACGCCAGCAGTTGACGTGCCACCCGCCCGTTCACATCGAGCGTGGCAAGCGATTGGATCATCTGGTCGGAAAGACGCACACGCGCCGAAAGAATTTTTACCAAATTACGCGCGATGGGAGGGAAGTTATCGAGCATGTAATAGAAGGTAGTCTTGTCCATCCACAACATGAGCGAGTCTTCGAGCGTGACTACACTGGCAGAACGCCCCACGCTGTCGATCAGGCTCATTTCACCGATCAGGTCGCCGCTGCCCAAAATGGACAGGATCGCATCGCGCCCGCCCTGCTCGGTATACACCTTCACCGTCCCATGCAGGATGATATAAACCGCTTCACCCGGCTGCTCGATCAGCATCACATTCTTGCCGGTCGGGAACACGCGCCGATGCGCACGATGTGCCACCCAATCCAATTGAACCGGGGTGAGACCTTCGAACAATTTAATGTCCGAAAGGATGTTGCGGGTATCGTCTTTCTTGAGCTCAGTCATGCGTAACATATTGTACTTCCTTATACCCTCCTCTCCTTGCTGGAGAGGGGGCGAGGTCAATTTCCATTCCTTCAAACGCCGCGCACGAATCAGGAAAAATATTTTTCGCAGCACGCTCTTGTGCCGCCACCCAATCGTCAGCGTAGGATGGGTCGTGATGAAACAGCACCAGTTTCCCCGCCTCAGCCGATGCGGCGACCTGACCCGCCATCGTTGCCGTCGAGTGACCATATCCCTGGGTGGATGGGAATCCCGCAAGGCATCCGTAATAATGGTCTTCTGAATATTGCGCGTCGTGGATCAACACATCGGCATCGCGTGCGAACTGAATCAACTTTCGATCCATCCCCACATAGCCTTCGGTGTCAGTCGCGTATACAATGGATTTGCCCTGATACGTGATGCGATAGTGATAAACGCCACCGGGATGTGCGTGTGATTTGTGAATGCGGATGACCACCGCATCATCACCCGGACTTGGAGCGGAGTCAACCACCCGGACTCCATCCTCATCCCAAACGATGATCTGCGACTCGCGCAATGATTGAATTTCCTTATTCGATGCCATGTCACGCAGACTGATCGGAAACGTATCGGAAGATTGGTTGTGTTCAAGCACATGCTTCACCGTCTCAGCCGTGCCGCCAGGACCGTAAATATGCAGACTCGCTTTTGGCATATACGCCGGGACGAAGAACGGGAATCCCTGCGTGTGGTCGTGATGCAAGTGGCTGAAAAGGATCAGCAGTTCGAGGTCGTGGCGTTTTGCCAACTCACGCCCAAGCGGAATGATGCCCGTGCCCGCGTCGAGGATGATCGTCCGCCCGCCTGCGTTGATTTCCACGCACGCCGTATTGCCGCCATACTGGACAGTGCTCGCGCCCGGTGTGGGGTAACTTCCGCGCACGCCCCAGAATTTGACTGTGAAATCCTTGTTCATGTCTGCCTCCGTTGGGGTACAGCGTCGCTGTGCCCGTACAGGACTTATTATGTTTGTAACGGCGATTTCTTCAAGGAAAGTTTTCGCACGACAGGTGGGAAATATTTCTCAAGCGCAGATGATGGACGATAGACCGTGGACGGTAAACGGTGGGAGCCCTCAAATTTTGATTGCAATTTGAAACAGGTTTTCTCAAAGAATCCTTTGCGACTTCGCGCCTTTGCGTTAATGGTTGTAGTTTTTAGACCGTCTAAATTAGTGCGCGGGAGGCAGTTCGTGGAAATCCGCTTAAGCGGACTCGAAAAACCTGCCAACAATAACCCGTCTACAAACTTTTGGCGTACCCGTAAACGGTCTACCGTCCATCGCCCACAGTCCAAAAAGGTATAATCTTTCCCATGCTCCCCGACCTGCAAATGAACGACCACTTGCGTCTGCGAAAACCACATCCCTGCGGCTCCTATGAGTGGACAGTTGTCCGCCTTGGCGCAGATATTGGGCTGGAATGCAAGGGCTGTGCGCATCGCGTCATGCTCACCCGCCGTGAGCTGGCAAAACGCCTGAAGACCAATCTTTCACAACAGGAACGCGAGAAACCTGTCGACCCTAAAAACGTATAGTTTCTTAGGGTTTGTATTGCCTTCGAAGTAACCAAGGAGAATTCATGGAATCACAATCCACAGAACAGGAAATACCCGTCGGCTCGCTTCGCATCGGACTTTTCACAGACACCTATGCGCCGCAAGTGAACGGTGTGTCCATTTCGCTGCAGCTGATCTCGGAGGGACTAAAAAAACGCGGACATCAGGTGACTATTTTTGCGCCGCGATTCCCGGGTTACAAAGATAACGAGCCGAATGTAATGCGCCTGCCCTCGCTGAAATATTTGAACAACCCGCCCATTTATGTGGCAGTGCTGGGCACGCCGCGTTCCACATGGAAGTTGACCCGCGAGCATTTTGATGTGCTTCACGCACATAGTCCTGCCAGCGTGGGGTTGCTGGCATATCTCACTGCCTCCACCAAACGGTTGCCTTTGATCTACACCTATCACACCTCCATCACAGATTACACCCATTACATCAAATTCATCGGCGGGACGGGACTCATCAAACGTGCGGCGGCTTGGTTTAGCAAAGCGTCCACCGACCTGGGCGACCAGGTGGTAGTCCCTTCGCCAAAATTCCAGCGGTTGTTGATCGCCCAAAAGGTGAAACAACCCATCTCGGTAATTCCGAATGGAATTGACTTAAGCATGTTCAAGTCGGCGAAGAATCCCGGGGCTTTGAGAAAGAGGCTTGGGCTGAGTCCCGATGCGACCATTCTCCTCACAGTCGGGCGTATGGACCCTGAAAAGCGGCTTGAGTTCATCGTGGAAGCCTTTGACCTCATTTCAGACCGTGTGCCGAATGCGCATCTCGTTTTTGCAGGTGACGGCAGCTCGCGCAAGAGCGTGGAAGAAAAGGCAAACACCATCCATGCGAAAGACCGCATCCACTTTTTGGGCATGGTCAACCGGGCAGACTTGCCCGATGTTCTGCACGACGCCAATGTGTTCCTCTCTGCCTCCACCACCGAGGTCCATCCCATCTCGGTCATCGAAGCGATTGCCTCCGGCTTACCGTTCGTCGCCGTGCAGGATGAAGCCTTTGAAGGGATGTTGGAAGACGGCATGAATGGTTATGCCGTTCCGCTCGATGTGAACAAATATGCCGACACGCTCGCCGACCTGCTCCCAGACCGTGAGCGCCTCCAGCGGTTTGGCGCGCACTCCACGACGCTCAGCGAGAAATACTCCATCGAAACGCAGGTGATGTCGTTGGAAAAACTTTACCTGGAAGCTATTTTGCAAAACTGGCGCGGGCGGCTGATCGAAAGGATCCTTCCGAAGGAAATTCACCAGATCCCGACTAGGATCGGCAGGGAGATCAACGAAATTCCGCAGAAGATCACCCGCGAGATCAACAAGATCCTGCCGGGGAAAAACAAAGACTGATCCCCCGCTAGAAATTCCTGAAAAGCCATGGACACATCCCGAAGCCTCACTTCGGGATGTGTGATTAATTCAAGGGGTATAATTTATGCGCTATGCCCATCCTGGATGCCCACATGCTGGAATTCTTCAGCCGAAGTCCGGAGCAAACCCGTCGCATTGGTGTGCGGCTCGGCGGTTTGCTCAAGGCTGGCGATGTCATTTGTTTGCAGGGCGATCTCGGTGCCGGAAAAACAACCTTTACCCAGGGATTGGCGCAGGGTTGGGGTTCGCTCGATTCTGTTTCAAGCCCAACATTCATTCTTGTCAACTTATATCGTCGCGCCGATGGCGGACATCTTCATCATTTGGACGCCTACCGCCTCGACTCCGTGCCGGAAGCGGAGGAGCTCGACCTTGACTCGATGCTCGCTGAGGGCGCGCTCATCATTGAATGGCCCGAACGGCTTGGAAATTTGATCCCGCAGGAACATTTGTGGATTCAACTCGACCATATTTCCGAGGAGCACCGCCAGATGAATTTTCACGCGCACGGCAGGCGCTACGATGATATGCTGGACGGCATTCGCCAGTCCATGTTTGGAGGCGCGTAATGTTGCTGGCTGTCGATACATCCACTGCGCAGGTGGGCCTGGCGTTATATGATGGGGTACAGGTGCCGGGCGAAATGGTCTGGACGTCGCACCAGCACCACACCACCGAACTCTCCCCGGCTCTTTCGGGACTTTTGAAGCGTTGTGGTGTGACCATGAGTCAGGTCAACGCTTTGGGCGTGGCAATTGGTCCCGGGTCGTTTACCAGCCTTCGGGTTGGGCTATCGCTGGTGAAGGGGATCGCGTTGGCGCGTAATCTGCCGGTGATGGGCATTCCCACCTTGGATGTCATCGCGGCGGCACAGGTGCCTTCGAAATATCCGCTGTATGCCATTTTGCAAGCCGGGCGGACGCGAGTCGCTTTCAGCGTGTATAAAAGTCACAAGTCTGGCTGGCAGGCTGAAGGTCCGGTGCGAAGCGGAACGGTGGATGAGTTGTTGAATGAGATCGAAGGTCCAGTCGTGGTGGCTGGGGAATTAACATCCGAGGAAAGAAAGAAATTCTCGAAGAAAAAAAAGGTGCAAATGGTGTCGCCTGCAAATTGTATGAAGCGCCCGTCCATTTTGGCGGAATTGGCGTGGCATCGCTGGCAGGAAAACCAGGTGGACGACGCTGCGACGCTGGCGCCGATCTATTTGCATGTAGCGGGTACGCCTATTTCGTAGTGGCGGCTTCGGCGGGTCTGCGACGATGAGTTTAAATCCATCCATCCATTCTGGTGACCTGCCGGGTCTGAGCATTCGCAAGATGGCATTGAATGATCTGGAACAGGTGGTGGCGATTGATCAGGTTTCGTTCTCGCTGCCTTGGCCCCAGCGCTCGTTTCAATTTGAGCTGACCGATAATGAAACTTCCCGTTGCTGGGTTGCGGAGCTGGATGGGCGCTTGATTGCGATGATGGTTGGCTGGCTGATCGTGGATGAGCTGCATGTTGCCACGATTGCGACGCACCCCGAGTTTCGGGGGCGGGGGATCGGGAAGCGGTTGCTGTTGCATGCCCTGCTATCTGCGAAACAGGAGGGTGCGGTCAAGTCCTTTTTGGAAGTGCGCGAGAGCAATGCTGTTGCGCGGAAGATGTATTTCGATTTTGGTTTTGTGGAAGATGGGCGTCGCAAGGAATATTACAAGGATAACAATGAGGATGCCATCCTTATGACGTTGAACGATCTTGATCATTTGGAGCCTGAATGACCGCCGAATCGACGCTTGCTTACCTTGCAAAGGAAGTTTCTGTTTGTACGAAATGTGCGTTGCACGAGTCGCGTAAGAAGGCGGTGGTGGGCGAAGGTCCGGCAGATGCGGAGATCATGTTCATCGGCGAGGGACCGGGGTTCCACGAAAATGAGCAGGGGCGTCCGTTCGTGGGGGCTTCTGGCAAGTTTTTGGATCAATTATTATCTCAGGCGGGGCTGACGCGTTCGGATGTGTTCATTGCCAATGTGGTCAAGTGCCGCCCGCCGGGGAATCGCGATCCACAAGTGGATGAACTGGCTGCCTGTGACGGGTATCTTGAGGCGCAGATAAAAACCATTAATCCGAGTATCATTGTGACCTTGGGGCGCTTCTCGATGGGTAAATTCATTCCAGGAGCGAAGATCACTGCCATTCATGGGCAAATGCAGAGGATCGGTGACCGGTTCGTGATCCCCATGTATCACCCGGCGGCGGCGCTGCATCAGGCGGCGTTGAAGCCGTCCATTTTGGCGGATTTTGCAAATTTGCCTGATCAATTGAACGAGGCGCGAACGGCATTGGGAAGGGGTGCCGTGTTGAAGAAAGAAAAAGTTATTTTGCAGGATGAAAAGCCCAGACAGTTAAGTCTGTTCTAAATATAGAAATGGGCGGTTTCCGCCCGATCGAAAAGGAAAACAATGTCTACAAAAGAAATACTCATTAAAAGCCTCAAGGAAAAGAAGGCAAAGGTCGCTATTCTCGGATTGGGTTATGTCGGTTTACCTTTGGCTGTTGTTTTTGGCGAGGCTGGATTCCACGTCACCGGCGTGGACCCAGACCAGAGCAAGATCGATGCGCTACTGAAGGGCGAGTCGTATATCCCGGATGTTGAGACGGATGCGGTTGCAAGGCTTGTCAAAGACGGAAAGTTGACCGCTACGACGGATTTCTCCGTGTTGAAGGAGATGGATGCTGTCAGTATTTGTGTGCCCACTCCGCTGCGTCAAACCGGCGACCCGGATATGTCGTTCATCATGTCTGCCGTCGAGGAACTGAGCAAGTACATGCACAAGGGCATGGTGGTAGTGTTGGAATCCACGACGTATCCCGGCACGACGCGGGAACTGCTCCTGCCGAAATTGGGGACGGAACATGATCTGACTGTGGGTGAGGACTGGTTCCTGGCGTTCTCGCCGGAGCGTGTGGATCCTGGTCGCGAAGATTGGACGACCATCAATACCCCCAAGGTGATGGGCGGTATTACTCATGCCTGTGGTGAAGTTGCGACGGTCTGGTATGAAGGTGCGATCAAGACCGTTCATCACGTTTCCACGGCTGAGGCGGCGGAGATGTCGAAACTGTTGGAAAATACCTTCCGCATGATCAATATCGGTCTGGTCAATGAACTGGCGATCATGTGCGAATACCTCGGCGTGGATGTGTGGGAAGTGATTGATGCCGCCGCGACCAAACCGTTTGGCTTTATGAAATTCACGCCGGGTCCGGGTTTGGGCGGTCACTGTATCCCGATCGATCCACTTTATCTTTCATGGAAGATGCGTTCGTTCAATTACAACGCTCGTTTCATCGAATTGGCATCTGAGATCAATACCAATATGCCGCGATACGTCGTCAGCCGTGTGTTGGAATCAATGAATGATCTGGGCAAGACCTTGAAAGGCTCAAAGGTATTGGTGCTGGGGGTGGCGTATAAACCCGATATTAACGATGTGCGTGAATCACCTGCGTTGGATGTGATCGGTTTGCTTAAGAAGAAAGGGGCGTTGGTGGAATACCATGACCCCTATATTCCACATGTCCATCATGAATATGACGGCTGGCAAATGGATAGCGTTCAAGACATGATGAGATCTGTGAGGGAAGCAGATGCTGTGGTGATCGTGACCAATCATAAAGTGTATGATTATATGGAGATCGTCAAGACGGCGAAATTCATCTTCGATTCGCGTAATGCCACCGGAAAACTCGGCAAGTTCGAGAACGTAGAACGCCTGTAGATTTTATGCGTCACGTATTACAAATTGCGTAATACGTGACGCATAATGTTTTAACTTCTAAAAGGAGATCCATGGCTCATTATCTGGTAACTGGAGCGGCTGGGTTTATTGGGGCACGGACTTCACACATTTTGTTGGAACAGGGACATACCGTCGTAGGTATTGATAATGTCAATGATGCGTATGATCCGCGTATGAAAGAGTACCGCCTGAAAAAGTTGATGTCACTGCCGGGGTTCAAGTTTCATCGGCGTGATATTTCCGAAAAATCATGCATCGACTTGTTCAACGATGAAAAGATTGAAGGTGTGATTCACCTGGCAGCACGGGCGGGAGTGCGTTACAGCGTGGAAAATCCCTGGGCGTTCCTTGATTCGAACGTACATGGTACGCTAAACATGCTTGAAGTCTGCCGTCAGTATGGCTGTAAGAAGTTTGTGATGGCGTCCACTTCCAGCATTTATGGCGAGAACCCGCCTTACCCCACGCCGGAGACCGCCTCTAGCAGTGAGCCAATGCAGCCATACGCTGCCAGCAAAAAAGGAGCCGAGGCGTTGGCGCATTCGTATCATCATCTCTATGATATTGATGTGACCATTCTGCGTTTCTTCACCGTTTATGGACCTGCCGGACGCCCCGACCTTGCCATGTTCCGTTTTGTGCAGTGGATCATTGAGGGGCAGCCGGTGCGTATCAATGGCGACGGCAATCAATCGCGGGGGTTCACTTACATTGACGATATTGCCCGTGGAACGATAGCCGCGCTCAAGCCCTTGGGCTATGAGGTTATCAATCTCGGCGGGCATGAGGTTATCAGCATCAACGATTTGGTGACGCTGACCGAGGAACTAACCGGAAAAAAGGCAAATGTGCAGTATGGTCCGCCCAATTTGGCAGATATGCTTACCAACCAAGCCGATGTGAGTAAGGCGCAGGAACTGCTGGGGTGGGAACCACAATTTACCCTGCGGCAAGGTTTGAAAAACCTGATCGACTGGTACATGGCAGAGCGCGACTGGGCGAAGGAAGTCCTTACGCCGTAATTTTTCAAAATGCTGTTCGCCGCAGAAGCGCGGAGTTCGCAGAGATTTTCTCAGCGTCCTCTGTGCCTCTGCGGTTTTTGTTTCTTGTGTACAATATCTGCAATGTCTTTACTTTCCAAATTCAAAAACGACCCGCTCTTCGTCAAGGTGATGCGTTCGAGCGGATCCTTGTTCAGCAACAACACCCTCGCGCTTGGATTGAGCGTGGTGCAGGGCATCATGGCAACCCGCCTGCTCGGACCCGCTGGGTTTGGTCTCATCGGCGTGGTGATGGCGTTCGCTTCGACCGTGAACAGCGTCTTTTCGTTCCGCATGGGCGAATTGGTGGTGCGTTACGGCGGCGAGTACCTGAACAAACAGGATAAAGAGCAAGCCTCAGCCTTGCTCAAATCTGCCAGCACAGCTGAAGCCCTGGTTTCGCTGATAGCGTTTCTGGTGGTGCTTGCCACTGCGCAACTCGCTGAAACCTACCTCGCCAAGACTCCCGACATTGCGTGGATGTTCACTTTCTTTGCGATCAACCTATTGGCAAATTTCAATACTGAAACCTCAACGGGTATTCTTCAAATTACAGATCGAATCAAATTGCAAGGCACGGTCAATTTGATTCAAGCCATTATCACCACTCTCATTATTGCGGGTGCGTTCTTCTTCAATGGCAGTATTATCGTTGTTCTCATTGCGTATCTTATTGGCAAGTCCATCTTCGGGCTTGGTCTTTTCATCCTTGCTCAAAAGCAACTGCATGAAAGACTCGGCGATGGATGGTGGCGTACTCCCTTCAATAAACTCACGGCACGACGAGAGATATTCCGTTTTGCGTTCAGTTCCAACATCAGCGCGACAATCATCAAACTCTTCCGTGAGAGCGAATTGATCTGGATCGGCTTTTTTCTCGATACCACAGCCGTTGGCTACTATCGTGTGGCATACACCATTACGCACTTCCTCGCCATCCCCGCCGACCCGCTGATCGCCACGACGTTCCCTGAGATCAATAAACTCGCGGTTGAAAAGGCATGGAGCAAACTCAAAAGTTTCCTCAAAAAGATCACGGCGTTTTCGTTCGCGTATAACATCGCCATTGGCGCAGGCTTGATCCTCCTTGGTCATTGGGTCATTCGCATCTATTCCGGCGCAGATTATCTCGCTGCCTACCCCGCCCTCGTCGCGCTCACCATCGGATTGGTCTTCAATTACATCCTGTTTTGGAATCGTCCGCTCTTGTTGGCGCTTGGTTTGCCGGAGGTTCCGGTTTATGTCACACTTGCAGCGGGCGTGATCAAACTCGCGCTTTCGTTTTGGCTTGTGCCGGTCTACGGTGTGGCGGCGGCGGGTGGGTTGCTCTCGTTCTATTACATTGCTTCAGTTGGGGTGATGGTGCTGCGTGGGATAAAGGAAATAGGGAATAGGGAATAGGATGAAGATTGCGCTTATCACCAACTCGCGGATTCCTTCGCTGACCGCCAACTCGATTCAGGCGATGAAAGTCGCTCAGGCGCTCATGCAATTGGGGCATGATATCAAGATGTTTGCCCCAAAAGAAACGGATGTAGTGAATCATGAGACTCTCCTTACCCACTACGGTCTGCGCCTCGTACCGGACCTCGAACTGCTCCCGTCCATTCGCAGACTCAAACGCCTCGACTTTATCGTCCATGCCCAGCAGGCTGCGAAGAAATTTGGGGCTGAGTTAATTTACACCTGGCTGCCACAGTCCGCGGCGTTGGGCGCGTGGAGTGGCTACCCCGTGGTGCTTGAAATGCACGCGGATAATTCCGGCAAGCTCGGCGTGTGGTGGATGAGACAGTTTTGGAATCAGAACACTCCCAAGGTGATGACGGTCACCACGTCAGCGTTGAGAAAGGCGTTGGAGCGCTCGACCAAGTTCCAGTTTAAGGATGAAGCGATATTGCTCGCGCCGAACGGTGTGGAGTTGGAGAAGTATGCGGGTTTGCCAAGTCCAATCGAAGCGCGTCGTCAATTAAATTTGAGAGATGGATTGACCGTTGGATTCACAGGTCACATTTACCCCGGCAGAGGCGCAGACCTTTTATTTGCACTCGCCAAACAAATGCCTGCGGTGAATTTTTTGTGGGTGGGCGGCACGCCCGAGTTGGTGGACTTTTGGCGTGCCAAACTGACCGAGGCGGGCATGACCAATGTGACGATGACCGGCTTCGTGAAGCATGAGTCGATCCCGATGTATCAAGCCGCGGCGGATGTGTTGCTGATGCCGTACTCACGGTCGATTGAGGCTTCAAGTGGACAGGACATTGCCGAGGTCATCAACCCGATGAAGATGTTCGAGTACATGGCGGCGGGGCGGGGAATCGTTTCGGCGGATCTGGATTCGATAAGAGAAGTTCTGAATGAGCGGAATGCGGTTTTGGTTGAACCGGGGGAAGTTGGAAAGCCTGCCCTGAGCAACGTCGAAGGGTGGAAAGTGGAAATTGAAAAGTTGCTTGTCGATGAGCCGCGTCGTTTGAAATTGGGCGCACAAGCCCGCAAGGATGTGGAGAATTTGACATGGGTGAAGCGCGAAGAGCGGGTGATGGAATTGTTGAACAAAAACCTCCGATCCTCTTGAAATTTCATAGGTCTGATTTTTCAAAAAACTCAATCGCGAATTTCATGGATTCGGCGGATTTGTGACTATGGCTACAGAAAAGAAAAGGTATGCCGTTTTTACCCAATCACCGTTAGGATGAATCTGGCAGTAGTGAGTTATTTGGAATGGTAGAATTTTGTTATGGTTAGGCAATACGTAAGCGATCATAAATTGCCAATTCTAGCCGCCGTGGCGGGGATTTTCATTGTTGCTATCTTGATTCTTCTTTGGCTGCTCTTCAAACCAAATAACGACCTTGCCGAAACGATCCCCGACCCCATCAAACTTGAATACTGCGGTGCAGACCTTGACGACCCGTGTGTGTTGTCCTTTGGGCGGGATGGGGATGGAAATACCATTATCAATTTATTTGTGCCTGAAGAGATTTTCCCTGCATTTGATCTAACCGTCATTCGCTATTTAGGTGAAAGTGTGTACGATTGTGACACGAGCGATGCTGCTCCAGATACTGTCTATTGCATCGGCGCCCCGATTTCTCTAAACGAACGGATAGAGATCCGCATCGTTTCAGAAGAGGATCATCGTCTGCTCGCGGTGGGGAAGTTTACCCTGACAGCGGTTTTGCTCGTTCCAGGCGGCGGAGATGTCCTTGAACCTGCGGAAACTGCCGCCCCGCCGCGTAGAACACCCACACCAACGCCATCCCCTGCGCCAACTCTGGATGACCTCACCCCAACACCCGAGGTTTCCTATCCCTCCTACCCCGGCTCGACCAGTTACCCGTAACCTGATATGACCCTTTTTCTCGATGGATGGAACGCCGTTGAGAGGCATGCTCTCACCCTGGCCGGCATTTTGTTGCTAATGGTTTGGGGGCAGTTGCTTGTCCATTGGCTGCTCGAACGCATTTTCAAAGAGCGATGCACGAACACCGAGTACCATTCTTTGACGATGGTTGGGTGGGTGCTTCCTGTGGCGGTTTGGGCAGTTTTCTTGTTTCTCAGCAAGAACCTTTTGGGAGATACGGCTGGAAAAATTCTCGCACTCCTATTAATTTTCATTCCCTTCGTGATTGGCTTTAAGAGGATGTTCCGCATCTCCCCGCCTGTGTTAGGAATGGGAACGCTCTTCATTGTTATCCTGGTATTGAATTTTGCATTTTTGGAACAAGCCGTCTTTCCATCGTATTTTGACTCCGCCGAACATTACCGGCTCATCAAAGAAATATTGGCGTCGAATCAATTCGCCGCTTCCAATTCGGGGAATTATTATCACCTTGGGTACCACTTTGTCGCTGCTGCTTTATCCGATTTTTTCAATCGCCCCATCATTGACGTCATGCTTGTATTCGGTCAGGTTGTCCTATCTGCTTTGCCGTTTTCTCTGTTCGTGATCGTCAAGCAGGAAACAGGTTCAACCATCGCAGCACTGTTCACTGTCTTCGCAGCCGGGCTGGGATGGCACATGCCCGCGCATCTGTTGAATTGGGGCAAATATCCGGCGCTGTTGGGGCTGACCATCATCCAGTTTGTGATCGTTTTTTTATATCTTTTCCATCGCCACCGAATGGCAGATTACCGGCTGTATCTTTTAATTGGCGTAGCGGTCATAATATCAACGCTGACCCACACGCGCACTTTGATCGTCTATGCCTTTTTGTTGGTGGCATTCCTTGTTACAAGGTTGGTACGACATCCATCTGTGTTCAAAATTATCTTTGTGCTTGTGTTCGGGGTTCTTGCCGTGGAAGTTTTTTTCGTTTGGCAAAGCGATGTCCTCAGAACGTTGGTAAATAGTTACATTAAGAACGACTTGTGGATGCTTCTGGTAGTGGTAGCCCTATTCTTGTTTGCTGTGAGGTCATACTCAACTGCCACGTTTTTCCTTATTTCTTGGCTCACTCTGATTTGCCTCGGGTTATTTATTCCCGTTGAACTCTCTGGGCTGGGTAAGCAGACCCTGTTGGATCGCCCTTTTGTCCAGATGTTGACGTATCTGCCATTGACGATCATTGCCGGGCTGGGGCTTTCGGGATTGCTAAACCTGATCGATCGCTTCTTTCCCAGCCGCAGCCTGCCAGCCCATCTGATGGGGTTTCTCTCCCTTGGGCTGGTCATCCTGAATGCCTCCCAGAATCACGAATTCTATCCCTCGAGTTGCTGCCAGTTCGTAACCCGCGACGATCTGGCTGCCATCGCATGGTCAGACGGAAACCTCCCACCCGAAGCAAAATTTCTGATTGCCTCCACCAACCTCAATGTCACAGCCTTTGAAGCGCCCGAAACCCGCACAGGCGTGGATGCCGGCATTTGGCTCACGCCGCTCCTTTCCCGCCAGACCATCCTCGCCTGGCAGGATCTGAGTTTTGATCTGCCCGAAACTCACATGGGAATATGTGAGCGACAGATTGATTACATTTACATCGGCGGAATGCCGCAAAGCTTCAACGCCGACCAGCTAAATGGATTGTCAGATTGGTTTCAGCCGGTCTTTTCCCTGCCTGCGGCAAAGATCTATCGGGTGATCGGATGCGAATAGGCTGCAAATGGATTTGGATTTCATGGTAAAAGTGGAGATATGAAGAACTTTAGTCAGCGCGACCTGTATTGGAGCGTTCCTCTTTCCCTCCTGTTAGGAGCAGCCTTGTCTTACGTTCAGCCTGGGAATTGGTTCGTCGGCTGGGTTGGATTCGCGTTTCTTTTGTTAATTTCATTTTTACTGCTCGCCATGTCAACACGTTGGGCAGGCGGCGGCAGGATGCTGGTCTGGATGGTGATGTTGGCATTTGCCTTGCGTTTCGCGGGTGGGGTGACAACCTACCTCGCTTTGCCGGTTATTGGTCATGCAGGCGATGAGGAGCAAAGTGCCGGGTTCACCTACACCGATGCCTATCGCCGCGATGCACAAGCCTGGGAACTTGCCGTTTCAGATCGTCCAATTCTGGATGCCTTCAACAGCCGTTTCGCCTATGATCAATACGGCGGTCTGCTGGCGTTCAGCGCTTTGGTCTATCGCCATCTCTCACCAGACGATCACCGGGTGCTGATGCTCGTGCTGCTTTCAGGCTTGATGGGCGCGTTGGGCGTGCCGTTTATGTGGAAGGCAGTCAATTTGCTGTGGGGGGAGAAGAGTGCTTTTGCATCCGGCTGGATCTTTGCTTTATTCCCCGAAAGTTTGCTGCTGGGCGGCTCTGCCATGCGCGAGCCATATCTGCTGGCTTGCAGCGCGTTCGCTTTTTGGGGGTTTATCGCGTGGCATGAACGGCAGGAGAAGCGCCCGCTGCTTTGGGTTGCGTTGGGCATTGCGGGGATGCTGCTTGTCTCGCCTGCCATTGCCTTAGTGACGATGGTCATTTTGGGCGGCTGGCTGTATTTCACTCGCGATCACAGCCGCATCTCATGGTGGATGGTGGCGGGCGCAGTCCTAATTTTTATCATTGGGGTGTTCGTTCTTTCATCCGCGCTGGAACGTGGAAATGTGAGCGGCGGCTCTCCATTGGCGGTGCTCGGGAACTTCATCCGCGCGTCTTTGAAATGGAACGTGTACAAAGTTGAGGAGGAATCGGGTTGGGTTCAAAAATTGTTCGATGAGATGCCCGATTGGATGCAACTCCCCTTTGTGATGATCTATGGCGTGCTGCAACCCGTCCTGCCTGCGATTTTGGTTGCGCCGACTACGGTCATTTGGAAGGTGATCGGAATTCTGCGAGCGGTGGGTTGGTATGCGCTGCTTCCGGCATTGATTCTCTCTTTCGGTGCGGCAGCCGCTTCCAGTCCGGACCTGAAGCGGAAACTCCTCCTGTGGCTGGGTCTGGTCGTTTGGGGCTGGGTGCTGTTCACCGCACTGCGCGGCGGCGGCGATCAGTGGGACAATCCGCGCTATCGGGCGATCCTGTTCCTGTGGCAGGCAATTCTGGCGGGGCAGGTGTGGGTCTGGTGGCGCGAGACAAGGAACCCCTGGGTGCCGCGAGTCTTTCTCATGGAAGTTGTTTTTGTGGGGATGTTCGGTCAATGGTATTTGAATCGTTATCTGCAGATCGGAGTACAGCTTGCCTTCCAGCATATGGTGGCGATCATCCTTGGGGCGTGGGTTGTGATTCTTGCCTACGGGTTTTGGCGTGACCGCGTGCGTCGCATCCGACATAGTGTATAATTCAGCGGCTGAATTTTGAATTAGGAGAAACCATGCCCACAGCGATCATTACAGGCATTACCGGACAGGATGGATCGTATCTTGCCGAGTTGTTATTGAAAAAGGGATACCGTGTCATTGGTGTGGCGCGCCGTTCCAGCACCGTGAACTACGAACGCATCCAGCACCTGTTGGATGACATTACCGTGGTTCAGGGCGACTTGCAGGATCAAGGTTCCCTGCTCTCTCTTTTGGAGGAATACGAACCGACCGAGGTGTATAACCTTGCGGCGCAGTCGTTCGTGCCGACCTCGTGGAATCAACCCGCGTTGACCGGTGATGTGACCGCGCTGGGTGTGACGCGCATGTTGGAAGCCATACGCTTTGTCAACCCGAAGATCCGCTTCTATCAGGCGTCGTCGAGCGAGATGTTCGGCAAGGTGCTGGAAGTGCCGCAAAAAGAAAGCACCCCGTTCTACCCGCGCAGCCCGTATGGCGTGGCTAAGGTATATGGACATTGGATCACGGTCAATTACCGCGAGTCATTCGATATTTTTGCGACTTCTGGAATTTTGTTCAATCATGAAAGTCCGCGCCGTGGGTTGGAGTTTGTGACCCGCAAGATCACGGATGGTGTGGCGAAGATCAAACTTGGCAAGACGAAGGAACTGCGCCTTGGTAACCTCGAATCGCAGCGCGACTGGGGCTTTGCCGGGGATTATGTGCATGCCATGTGGTTGATGCTCCAGCAAGATCATCCGGATAACTACGTCATCGGCATGGGCGAAACCCATTCTGTGCGCGAATTTTGCGAGATCGCGTTCGGGCATGTCGGTTTGGATTACAAGGATTTCGTCGTGGTGGATGAACGCTTCTACCGCCCTGCCGAAGTGGATTTGCTCATCTCAGACCCGTCCAAGGCGCGCGCACAGTTGCAATGGGAGCCCGAAGTCTCCTTCAAAGAGCTGGTGACGATGATGGTCGATGGGGATATGGCGCGTCATCAAAAGATGTAACCGATCCAGAGACGGTCAACCCGTTGATCGTCTCTGCCCTTTCTTATGACGAAGTTTCAGTTTTTGAAGAACGAAAAATTGCCCTCCTGGCTGCCGCTTGCCCTGGCAGTGCTGGGGGCGATACTTTATTGGATTCAGGCTGTGGGCTATGCCTATACCTCGGTCAGTAATTTGGATGAAGGCTCGTACCTCATCAAAGGGATGTTCTACCTGAATGGCGTTTATGAGCCGTTCGAGCCGTACGGTCCGCTGACGAACAAGGCGCCTTTCGCATTCATCATCCCCGGTATTGCAGAATATTTCTTCGGTGCAGGCTTGCGCACGGGACGTTTTTTCTCCATCTTCCTCGGTTTGTTAACCCTGCTGGGGACGTGGATCACAGCCCGTCGTTGGGCTGGGAACTGGCTTGCGGCATTTACGGTTTGGGTGTTTGCGTTCAGCCCGATGATCATTAAGCTGCATGCCCGTGCGGTTTCCGAGGTCATCATCGCTTGTATGCTGGCATGGATCGCCGTCCTGGTAGTCGGGGAGAAACGCCCACTTTGGCAGATCGTTCTCGGGTCGGTTGTAGCGGCGGTGTCTGTCTTCACACGTCAGAACATGGTTCCCATCCTGCCTTTTTTGGTCTTGTATGTTTTTTGGCAGCATGGCAAACGTGCGGGCATTTGGGCGTTTGTGGCGGGTTCGCTTGCTTTGCTTTCATTCCACATCTATTATTGGCCCCGTGTGATGACGATCTGGGCGCCGTGGCTGCCCGAAGACCTCACTCCGTTTTTGAATGCGTTTCGCGTCCCGGCGGATTCGGTGCCGATCTGGGATCCGAACATCGATTTTTGGAATCGGCTCAATGCGTTCTTTCAGGGGATTCGCTACCACTTCATTCCGCTGCTTGGAAGCCTGTTTGGGTTGATCCTTCTCCCGCCTCGCGCCGACTGGAAGCCTTCTCCTGCCATGCGGGCGGCGGTATTCTTCGCTGTGAGTTATATTGTGCTGGTGCTCATGCATGGGTGGGCTTCGCTGGCGAGTCAGTACGAAAGTTATTCCTGCGTTTTTTGTTTTTCCAACTACCTTGGCTTTTTCGACCCGCTGGGGATTCTCTTTTTTGTCGTCATGCTTGCGCACGCCTGGAATCAAAATCCCAACCGCGCAGTGCGTGTGTTGACGGTCTTCCTCGTGGTAATCGTATCAACGGGCATCGGATATTCGCTTTTTGAACAGGTTGGCAATGGATTGCTTAACCTGCCCATCGTGCCGCGCATCCGCTCCACCGGGTTGGGCTTTGCCGCCATTGTGGATGTGCTGACTCAAGGGTTGGGCATGCCGCTGACATGGGTCAAACGCTCGATCAGTTCTTCTCTTGGGTTGCTCGCCGGGATTGCTCTTTTGTTGGCGGTATTTTTTATCTGGAAGCGCAATAAACAGACCAACTTCACGCTCACGCTGGTCAACACATTTCTTATTATGGGCTTTTTGCTCTTTCCCGTGCTGCATCTTGGCGAAAGCAGCCGTGATTGCGAGACCGACATCATTCGCGATCATGAGGAACTGGGCGCATATCTTGCCTCGATCATCCCGCCGGATAGTCTGGTATATTGGGATGGCGGAAATGCGTTCACGCCCATGATCTATGTGCCGCATGCGCGTATCTTCCCGCCGCAGATCAATAATGGCTACACCTTCCATATCGGCGGCGACCCGGACGAACTATACTACTTCAGCCATTGGAACAGCGAGCTGGACGTACGCTGGCGCGCCGAAGCAGATATTTTCATCATCGAAGCCAAACGTTATTCCACCTGGGTGGACTTTCTCACCCCACAGGAATTCCAGGAATTTTCCAGACCGCCTGCCTCGCCTTCGTGTATTGAAGGTGCCGAACTAAGGATATTTCAACGATACCCATGAATCTTTCCCTCATAGTCCCTGTTTATAACGAGCAGGAAAACCTTCCGATGCTTTTCAAAGCCATCGATCAGACCATGCACTCCCTGGGCAAGACCTGGGAGGTGGTGTTCGTGGATGATGGCAGCCGTGATGACAGCCTTTCCATTCTCAAGCAGCAGGCGGAAAAAGACCCGGAGCATGTACGTGTGATCTCCTTCCGCCGTAACTTTGGGCAGACTGCCGCCATCGCCGCTGGTTTGGATCATTCGCAAGGTGACATCATCATCCTGCTCGATGCGGATATGCAAAATGATCCCGCCGATATTCCAATGCTGCTTGCCAAACTGGACGAAGGTTACGACCTCGTTAGCGGCTGGCGCAAGAACCGAAAAGATAATGCACTCACGCGCAATTTCCCGTCCATGCTGGCGAATAAGCTGATCTCGTGGGTGACCGGTGTGGAATTGCATGATTACGGTTGCACGCTCAAAGCCTACCGTCGACCCGTGCTCGAAGGTTTCCGTTTGTACGGCGAGATGCACCGCTTCATCCCCGTCTTCGCAAATTCCGTCGGCGCGCGCATCACAGAAGTCATCGTCAACCATCACCCACGCCGTTTTGGAAAGACCAAGTACGGGCTGGAACGAACCGTGAAAGTCATCCTCGATCTTTTTACGGTCAAATTTCTTATCAGTTACGCCTCCAAGCCCATCTATTTGTTTGGCGGTACGGGCATGGGGTTGATGGTCATTAGCGCCATCATCATGGCATACCTTTTTGTCCGTCGCATCTTCTTTCTTGTGACGGTCACTGGTTCGCCTCTTTTTCAGACGAGTGTGATGTTCTTCATCCTCGGCTTTCAATCCATGCTGATGGGTTTGATCGCAGAATTGCTTGTGCGCACTTATCATGAGTCGCAGCGCAAACCCACGTACACGGTGCGTACCAGAATCAACCTGGATGAGAATGACTAAGTGGTTGCGTGAAAACCGCCAGACGGTCATCCGTGGGTTGGGCAGTTTGCTGGCGCTGGCTCTTCTTCTCGTTTTAGTCCGTGAAGAAGGCGATGGGGAACTTTTCTCCGCAATGAGGCGCGTTTCCTTTTGGTATTTTCTGGCAGCCATCGGCGCATTGCTGGTTTCACGCCTGTTTGCCGTGGCGCGCTGGCATATTTTGCTCAAGTCGGCAGGGGTTGAGATTTCTTACCTGCGCTCTGCCATGTTGACGTTCACCGGGAATTTTTCCTCCAATTTTTTGCCGACCACCATCGGCGGGGATGTGGCGCGGCTGGCAGGCGCGATGCAACTGGGCTATGACCGTGCCGTCTGCCTTGCTTCTCTCGTCGCGGACCGGTTGATTGGGATGGTAGGAATGGCATTGGCACTCCCTTTGGGCTTGATCCCCGCCTTTGCTTTGGGAGACGGCGCTTCGCAAGCCATTGCGGTTTCCACGCTTTTCCAAAAAGGTATGGACTTCGCCAAACGCACCCTTGAGTCCCTGTCCATTTGGTTGAAAAGACCGCTGGCATTGACTGGCTCATTGTTATACACCCTGGGGAATCAGGCTTTTATTTACTTCGCCATTTATCTTTTACTGCAAGGCATCGACCACCACGTCCCGTATTGGCTGGTGGCAGGCATGTATACGCTGACATATTTTGTCACGCTCATCCCTATTTCCATCAACGGTCTGGGTGTGCAGGAACTTTCGATGGCATTTCTGCTCGTGCAACTTGGCGGGCTGACCTCCTCCGAGAGCGCCACCATCGCCCTGTTGACGCGGGTTTTATTTATCCTTGCCAGTTTGCCGGGCGCGTTTTTCCTGCCGTCCATTTTGGCGGCGATGAATGAGAAAAAGTCAGTTGAGTAATTAATTCATGGAAAACGTTTCCACGAAAAAATTTTTGCAGGTTTGGTTGTGGGCGCTGACCGTCGTCAGTCTGCTTGCGATTCTCCAGACGATCCAACGCACAGCGGAATTGGAGATCGCGCTTCTGCGCTCCAAGTGGATCGGTTTGGTGGGCGTCTTTGCTTTGTCTGCCGCGCTTGCTGCGTGGCTTTCTTTTTCGTCACTGCTCAATCGCATCGCGGATTGGCTGGATAAACTTGCAACTCAATCGCTGAATCCATTTCGCATCACAGTTTACGTTTCGCTCATTCTCTTTGGCTTTCTTTCCGTTTGGTTTACCCGGCTGTATGTTTTTGGAAGCACGTTGCCACAAGTCATGCCGATCTTTTGGGTGTTCCTCTGGGCGAGCCTCGCGCAGGTGGTTGGTTTGAAAGCGCTTCGCAAATTCGATTGGTACGCTGCCTTTGCTGTTGTTTTGTTGGCACAAGGGTTTATCTATCAGACCTACGGGATTTTTGCGATCACATCTGCAAATCCCTTCTCGATGGGATATTCCGAAGCAGGGCGTCATTACTACGCTTCGATCTTTTTCGCGGAAAAACTATATGGGATGGAACTCCCGCTTCCATTCCTCCACCCGTCGCGGTATCTGCTACTCTCAGTCCCTTTCCTCGCTGATGGTTTGCCGCTGTGGTTCCATCGCTTTTGGCAGGCATTTTTGTGGTTCGGGCTAACGTTGGGCGCGTCGCTTAGCCTTTCCCGTTTCTCACGCACTCGCGGGTGGACTTTTATCCTTTTCGCCCTGTGGGCTTTCCTGTTTTTCTTTCAAGGCGCGGTGTACTATCACCTGCATGTGATGGTGATCTTGGTACTGGCGGGCGTGTCTGTAAAAAGACCAGGGCAATCGCTAATCTTCATCCTGCTCGCTTCGATCTGGGCAGGGATTAGCCGCGTGAACTGGTTTCCTGTCCCGGCGATGCTGGCGATTGCAATTTACATTCTCGAAACGCCGGTCAATGACCGAGGCTGGAAATATTGGCTCACTCCCTTCATTTGGGGCGTGAGTGGACTTGTCGCTGCACTTGTTTCTCAGTTTGTGTACATTCAAATTTCCGGCAACACAGATGTGAGTGCCTTCGGTTCCAGTTTCACTTCTGACTTGATCTGGAGTCGTCTGCTTCCGAATGAAACTTTCCCGATGGGAATCCTGCCGGGGATTTTGCTCGTGTCTGTGCCGCTGTTTTTTGCGTTGTATCAAATGCTGCGCGGAAAGATGTCTGCTCTTCATCCGCTGCGTTGGTTGGCGTTGATTGCCATGCTCGTTGTGTTATTTGTAGGCGGGGCGATTGTCAGCACGAAGATCGGCGGCGGCGGCGATTTGCACAACATGGACGCGTATCTGGTGATGCTGTCGGTGTTGGCTGCGGCTTTCTGGTCCGGACGAGTCTCGGCGGAGTCTGAGGCGAAGCCGATGTGGGGGAAAGTCGGGTGGGGTGCGGTAGCGGCTGGTTTGTTGATTCCGCTTGGGTTTGCGATTCGGCACATCGGCTTTTATCCGTCGTTTGATAGATCTATTGCAGAGAAAGATATTCAACTTTTGCAAGAGTCGCTCGAGACTGGTGGTGAGATTTTGTTCATCACGGAACGTCAACTCATCACGTTTGATGTCATCAACGGCATCACCCTCGTACCGGAATATGAGCAAAGTGAACTGATGGAGATGGCGATGTCGCGCAACCGCCCGTATCTCGAAACGTTCTATGAAGATTTGCGTTTGCGCCGCTTTGCGTTGATCGTTGCCGAAGATCAAAAATTCACGCAGCAAAAAGAAGGTGCGTTCGTGGAAGAAAATGTGGCGTGGGTCCGTTATGTGGGCGCGCCGTTGTTGTGCAATTACAGACCCGTCGTAACGCTGGTGTCGAACAACCTTCAAGTGTTCGAGCCGCGCCCCAGACAGGTCGAATGCAAAGATCCCTTCGTGGAATAACAATGCGTATCCTCACGCTCATTCATGAATTTCCGCCCATTGGCGGTGGCGGTGGCAGAGCCGCGTATGACATCTGTTGTGAACTCGCGGCACGTGGGCATGATGTGACCGTTCTGACAGCGCACATGGACGGTTTGCCGCTCGATGAAAAGCAGGATGGATTCAGGCTCGTGCGGATTCCATCAAAACGAACCGAAGCGTTCACTGCCAGTTTTGAGACGATGCTTTCTTTCGATCTCGCCGGACTGTGGGCTGGTCTGGCGCTTATTCGGCGATTTCGCCCCGACATCATTCATACCCACTTTGCCGTACCGGCGGGTGCCCTTGCGTATGCCTTGTCTCTGTTGACAGGCATACCGTATATTTTGACAGCCCACCTCGGTGATGTGCCGGGCGGCGTGCCCGAAAAGACGGCGCGTTGGTTTCGATGGCTAAAGCCCTTCACCAAGCCAATTTGGAAACGCGCGAAGCAAGTAGTGGCGGTTAGTGAATTTACGCGTCAACTTGCACTGGCGCATTACTCTGTGGATATTCGAGTCATCCCCAATGGCGCAGACTTTACGCATCTGGTCACTGAAACAATTGAGGTAAACAGAATCCCGCGCATCGTTTTTGCGGGGCGTTTTGTCTCACAGAAGAATCCATTGGTAATTGTGCGCGTCTTATCCGCACTCAACGATTTGGATTGGACATGTTCCATGCTGGGAGATGGTCCCATGTTTGAAGAGGTGAAGGCTGAGATCGAAAAACAGGGCATGACCGAACGCTTCCACTTGACGGGATGGGTCACGCCTGCGGATGTGTTGAAAGAATTTTCCCAAAGTGATATTTTGTTTATGCCTTCGTTGTCAGAGGGGTTGCCCGTCGTCGGGGTGGATGCGCTGGTGAAGGGTCTTGCGATTGTTGCCAGTAATATCGGCGGATTCCTCGATTTGGTAGATCCTGAAGAAAATGGCTATCTGATCGAGGTCGAGGATGAGGCGGGTTTTTCATCCGCCTTGCGGGAATTGCTCTCGAACCGCGAGCGGCTTGACCAGTTTCGTCGTGCCAGTTTGGAGAAGGCGAAGGATTTTGATATCGAGAAGATCGTGGATCAGTATGAGGCGATCATGCGGGAGGTTGTATGATGGATAAATTAATCGCATCCGTTGTGGGTGCTCGTCCGCAATTTGTAAAAGCGGCGCCGGTTTCACGTGCGTTGCGGCGGGTTTTTCAAGAAGTGATTATTCATACCGGGCAGCACTATGATTACGGCATGTCGGAAGTTTTTTTCAAAGAAATGGATATGCATCAACCGGATTTCAACCTGGGAGTGGGCGGCGGGGCTCACGGCGACCAAACCGGCAGAATGCTCATTGAGCTGGAAAAGATCTTTATGACGTTAAAACCGGATTGTGTCCTTGTCTATGGAGATACGAACTCCACCTTAGCCGGGGCGCTGGCGGCTGTCAAGTTGGGCATTCCACTCGTGCATGTGGAAGCCGGTCTCAGGTCCTATAACCGATCGATGCCTGAAGAGATTAACCGTGTATTGACCGATCATGTATCCACACTGTTGTTCTGTCCCACCGATGCCGCGGTCTCTAATTTGGCAAATGAGGGGATTATCAACGGCGTCCATCGGGTTGGAGACGTAATGTACGATGCGCTTCTTCATAACCTGGAACTTTCCCGAAAAAATTCCGCCATTCTTCAAAGGTTGGGATTGACAAAAAAGGAGTTCGCCCTGGCAACAGTCCACCGTGCGGCGAATACAGATGATCGTTCTCGAATGCAGGCGCTACTCTCTGCCTTTGGGTCTCTGGACGTCCATGTGGTTTTTCCCGTTCACCCACGGACTCAAAAAATGATGCGGGAGTGGGGGATACCTGCTGAATCCAACGTCAAATTGATTGAGCCGGTCGGTTATTTTGATATGCTGGCTTTGTTGGAAAATGCAAATTGTGTCCTGACAGATTCCGGCGGGGTGCAAAAGGAGGCCTATCTGGTTGGAACGCGTTGTATTACCTTGCGTGAGGAAACCGAGTGGGTGGAGACGGTGGAAGCAGGTTGGAACAAACTGGCTGGTACTAACCCGGATACGATCCGGTCACTTTTTGTGTCCTGGTTTCCAACCGGGGAACGAGTTCTACTTTATGGCAATGGAAATGCGGCAGATGAGATAGCGGCGGTCATCCAACAAGTTCTTGGTTGAACCTCACTTGACAGGGCGGGGATTCCATGCGAGAATTCAAAATCTGAACGCTCGACTATGACTACTAAAATCAAGCCGCACGAATATGCTCTGCTCGATGAGATCGCGCATGATTCGCTTGTAACCCAGGCGAGTCTATCCAAACGTTTGGGGATAGCTGTTGGCAGCGTTAATTGGTACATCAAACGCCTTATTACGCGCGGGTGGGTCAAGGTCACGCATCTGGACCGTACCCGTCTCCAATACGACTTGACCACCGAAGGTATGAAGATCTTCACCCAGCGTGCCATGTCCTATGCGCGTGATTCACTTCAGGTCTATGGTGATTTTCGCCGAAAGGCAAAGGCGGTTACGGAAGATCTGAAGAGAAGAGGTGTGGATAGCGTGTACCTCAATGGCGATGATCAAATTATGGATATTCTTCGACTGACCTGTCTCGAAGCCGGGCTGACAATCAGCGACCTGCCTGAAACATATGTGCTCGAAACCGATGGCCATGTATATCGTTTGCGGAATTTGAAATAATTGGAGAAGCGAATGCCGAAAAACTTTGCTGTAATCGGGGTTGGTGGTTACATTGCGCCTCGTCACCTGCGTGCTATTCGTGATACCGGCAATCATCTTGTTGCAGCAGTAGACCCAAAAGATTCCGTTGGTATTCTCGACCAGTATTCATTTAACATCAATTTTTTTACTGAGATCGAACGATTTGACCGCCATCTGGAAAAATTACGCCGAGGACCGGAAGCCGAACAAATACAATATGTTTCGATTTGCTCGCCCAATTATTTGCATGATTCACACTGCCGGCTGGCTCTGCGCGCTGGCGCTGATGTGATTTGTGAGAAGCCGCTGGTCATCAACCCTTGGAATTTGGATTTATTGGAAGAGATCGAAGCAGAGACGGGACGGCGTGTCAACACCATCTTGCAGCTGCGAGTTCACCCAAGTCTCATCCAACTCCGTGAGTCTTTGCGGGCATCAAAAGAGGTTCATGAAGTTGAAATGACTTATATCACCAGCCGTGGACCGTGGTATCAGGTTTCGTGGAAGGGCAATCACGAAAAATCTGGCGGCGTGGCGACGAATATCGGCATTCACTTCTTTGATCTGCTCATGTGGTTGTTCGGCTCTGTGAACGGCATCAAGGTCTATCATGCAGATCATGAACGCATGTCTGGATTCATTGAACTGGAGCGCGCGCGCGTGCGCTGGTTTCTTTCGGTGGATCGCAATGACCTGCCTTTGCAGGCGAAGGAAAACAATAAAACCACCTACCGATCCATCACGGTGGATGGCAAAGAGATCGAATTTTCCGAAGGATTTACTGACTTGCATACGAAAGTCTATGAAGAGACTCTGGCTGGACGCGGGTTTGGGATCAAGGAAGCCCGTCCATCGGTTGAATTGACCCATAAGATCCGCACGGCTGAGATTTCGCCATTGGATACATTGGCGCATCCGTTATTGAATAAATAAAATGTCAGAATATTTTGTTCACGAATCCAGTTATGTTGATAATGGTGCCGAGATCGGTGCTGGTACGAAAATATGGCATTTTTGTCATGTGATGCCGCGCGCAAAGATAGGCGAACGCTGCAACATTGGTCAGAATGTATTGGTCTCGTCGGATGTGACCATTGGGAAGAATGTGAAGATACAGAATAATGTCTCACTTTATACCGGCGTGATCGTGGAAGACGATGTTTTTCTGGGTCCTTCTATGGTGTTTACGAATGTCATTAATCCGCGCAGCCATGTCAGCCGTAAGGATGAATACAAGACTACGTTGGTTCGCAAGGGCGCGTCTATTGGCGCGAATGCCACGATCGTATGCGGTGTGACGCTTGGGCAGTATTGCTTTGTAGGTGCGGGGGCAGTGGTGACGAAGGATGTACCCGACTATGCATTGGTGTATGGGGCTCCCGCTCGTCTGCGCGGATGGGTGTGCCAATGCGGCGAGCAATTGAATTTTGAAGGTCAGCGCGCCGTTTGCCCGAGGTGTGGCGACGCATACAGCAAACAGGATTCTGTTGTGTTTCCAGAAAGAGACGAAGTATGATCCCCTTGGTTGACCTAACCGCCCAGTATCATTCCATCAAGCAGGAGATTGATGCGGCGGTCTTATCTACGCTGACGTCGGGGCATTTTATTCTCGGCCCGCAGGTGACGAAGTTCGAGGAGAGTATTGCTTCCTATCTCGGTGTGAAGCATGCCATTGGGCTGGCTTCGGGCACCGATGCGTTGGTGATCGCGCTGCGTGCGTTGAATATTGGGACGGGCGATGAGGTAATCATCCCGGCGTATACTTTTTTTGCAACGGCGGGTACGGTGATGTCGGTGGGTGCCAAGCCGGTGATCGTGGATATTGACCCACAAAGTTACCAGATCGATGTAAGCAGGATCGAGGCTGCCATCACGCCGAAGACCAAAGCCATCATTCCGGTGCATTTGTATGGGCACCCGGCTGAGATGAACCCGATCCTTGATATTGCGCGCGGATACAACCTGAAAGTAGTCGAAGATAATGCGCAGGCATTTGGCGCGGAATACAAGGGCAAAAAGACGGGCTCGTTTGGGGACATCGGCTGTTTGAGTTTCTTCCCCACCAAGAACCTCGGCGCTTTTGGTGATGGCGGCGGGGTGGTGACGAATGACGATGCGCTTGCCGAGCAGATGCGCATGCTACGCGCTCATGGCTGGAAGAAGAAATATTATTCAGAGATGGTTGGTTATAACAGCCGACTTGATGCAATGCAGGCGGCTATTCTTCAGGTAAAACTCCTATATTTGGATTCATGGAACGATAAGCGCCGTGAACTGGCACATCGTTATACGGAAAAGTTGATTTCCAGCGGGGTGGTAACACCGGTGGAACGGGAGTGGGGCAGGCATGTGTATCACCTGTATATCGTGCGTTCTTCAAGGCGCGCCGAGTTGCAATCCTTGTTGAAGGAAAGAGGTATTGCGTCAGAGGTGTATTATCCGTTGCCGCCGCATTTATCCATTCCATGCCGCAAGTTTGGGTACAAGGGAGGGGACTTCCCCCACGCTGAACTGGCAGCGGAACAGACGCTTGCGCTGCCGCTATATCCCGAATTGACCGAGACACAGCAGGATGAAGTGATCACGGCTGTGGGGGAATTTGCGGAGCGGTATGCTTAAAAAAAATATCATCGCTAATTTTTTTGGAAAACTCTGGCCAAGTCTGCTGGGCCTGTTTCTGGTTCCGGTTTACCTAAAATATCTGGGAGTAGAAGCATATGGACTGATCGGTTTTTTTGTTTCGCTACAAGGATTAATTAGTTTCCTCGATCTGGGCTTGAGTACAACAGCAAACCGTGAAGTTGCTATGGGTAAACGGTTTATTGATAGACAGGAGAAAACCCGGAATGTCATTCGCACTCTTGAGATCATCTATGGATTGGTTTCAGTTGGAATAGCACTTGGCTTTTTTTTCGCCTCCGATTGGCTTGCCAGAGAATGGATAAACACTGTTGAATTGAAATCGGATGTTGTTCGATTATCCGTGATAATTTTTGGAATTACTCTAGCATTACGCTGGCCTGTGGCATTATATGGTGGTGTTTTACAAGGTTCGGAGAAGCAGGTCCTGTACAATGGATTGTATGTTGGTATTGCTACATTACGCAGTTTGGGGGCGGCTCTTGTTGTATCATTCGTTTCCCCAACGGTGACTACCTACCTTCTTTGGCAGTTTTTTGTTGCAATTCTTGAACTAATAATAATGTTCGCAGCTGCCTGGCGGATAATGCGAACAGCCTCAAGGCACGACCCCAAAGTGGATTTTTCTGTATTGGGCGCCCTGTGGTCTTTCAGCGTTTCTGTGGGGATAAATTCTTTGATTGCTGCTTTAATCAAACAATTGGATCGTGTACTCATCAGTAAATTGCTTACACTTCCACAACTTGGGTATTATACTACTGCCTACGCTGTCTATTCAGCCCTCCCGTTGATTGCCTCTTCTTTTGCATCGGCAGCTTTCCCGCGTTTTGCCGCTCTAATTTCAGAAAATAACGATTTGGAGCTCGCCAATATCTATCATAAGACTACGCAGTTCATTTCTTTTTTAATTTCTCCTATATCGGCGATATTAACATTCTTTTCATATGATCTCCTGCTGATATGGACGCGTTCCAGTGATATTGCGAGATCCACAGCTCCCATTTTGTCTATTCTTGCTTTTGCCGCCCTGTTTAACTCCATGATGCAGATTCCTTTTGCGCTTCAACTAGCGGCAGGGATTACATGGATTAGTCTTTGGAACAATGTTGTTAACTTGGCAGTTCTAGGACCTTTTATGTATTTTTTAATCGATCGATATGAAGTGGCCGGGGCGGGGATCACCTGGGGGTTATTCAACCTCATATATTATCTGACTGTTCCCCAAATCATGCATCGTTATATCCTTCCAGGAGAAAAGTGCCGGTGGTATTTTCAAGATACATTCTTCTTCGTCATATTGGGATTCCTTCCATTTGCAATCATTTATACTGTTGGGTATTCGAGTTTATGGATGCTTCTTTTTGAAATATTATTGGGTGGAGCCTTTTATCTTTTGATAATCATGTTTCTGTATCCGTCGATCAGATTCTCTGTGTTTGCCCTTTTATCAAAAACCTCATTTGCGCATTTATTTCAGCAGAAGGGGAGTGGATCATGAAATCTATATTTATAAAACTCTTTTATGGTTTGAAAACGGATCCGCTAGGCACTCTTTTAAGGGCGTCAATTTATTTATTTAAAGTTGTTATGCAGATAATCGCAACGCTTTACTATTATTTACTGAGGTTGGCAATATCAATTGCCCCGGTATTTACACTGGCGAAACTGAAACAGAAATTAAATCCCGCGGTGCAACTTGATTATCCAAAGCGCAGGATTCTCCTGTATGCTGATTCGGAGATAAGTATTTTTCGCGCACGAGCATGTCAGAAAGAACCGGAGACTGTGAACTGGATCGAAAACCAAATAAAACCCGGAGAAGTTTTATATGATGTGGGAGCTAATGTAGGTGCATATTCACTGGTTGCTGCCAGTTTTTTCGATAAGAATATTACAGTTCATGCTTTTGAACCAAGTTTTTCGACATATTATCAGTTGGCGCGAAATATCGTCTTAAATCAATTTGAAGGCTGTGTTTATCCTCATTTGATGGCTTTGGCGGACACCCTTGGCACGGTTGTGTTTCATTATCGTTCCTTGGATGGTGGTAGTGCTGATCATGTTATGGATGGTAATACGGATTTTGATCCACAAAAAGCTGGGTTGCCTTATCATCAACAGTTGATTTGTTATGGGATTGATGATCTAGTATCGAAATATGACTTTCCAGTGCCGAATCACATCAAAGTGGATGTAGACGGCGCTGAGAACCTTGTTTTACTTGGTGCTTCCCAAACATTGCTGAATAAAAGTATTAAGTCGATCCTGGTGGAGGTTCGTAGTACGGATGAACAATGGGTAAGGGATTATCTGGGCTCGAAAGGATTTGAAGTTTTATCCCGACATGATCGTGGAGGCGGAACTATTTGGAATTATATTTTTGTACGGAAATAAGGAAAGGAAACCCAATGCTTCGTACTCTTAAAATTGATGGTGTTAACATTTCAGATGAAAGCGATTGTTTTGTGATCGCCGAGATTGGCAACAACCATCAGGGCGATTTGCAAAAAGCGAAGGAAATGTTCAAAGCCGCGAAGGAATGCGGTGTAGATGCGGTCAAGTTGCAGAAGCGCGATAACAAGTCCCTGTTGACCAGGGCGGCGTATGATAAGCCGTATGATAACGAGAATAGTTTCGGCGCAACCTACGGTGAACATCGTGAAGCACTGGAGTTTGGCAAAAAGGAATATGTTGAACTCAAAAAATATGCAGAGGAAATCGGCTTGGTCATGTTCGCCACTGCCTTTGATATGAAAAGTGCGGACTTTCTTGCCGAACTGGACATGCCGCTTTACAAGATCGCTTCAGGTGATTTGAAGAATACTCCGTTGCTCAAGCATGTTGCCAAGATCGGCAAACCGATGATCATTAGCACTGGCGGCGGGACGATGGAAGATGTTCAGCGTGCGTATGATGCGATTATGCCGCTCAACAAACAGTTGGCGATTTTGCAATGTACAGCATCCTATCCCGCTGAGCCGCAGGACCTGAATCTGCGCGTCATCACCACATATCGTGAAAAATTCCCGGATGTAGTGATTGGTCTCTCCGACCATGAAAATGGGATTGCCATGGCATTGGCGGCTTACGTGCTTGGCTCGCGTATAGTAGAGCAGCATTTCACGCTCAACCACACCTGGAAGGGAACCGACCACGCCTTTTCGTTGGAACCGATCGGGATGAGGAAACTTGTCCGCGATTTGCGGCGGGTCAAGGTAGCGTTGGGTGATGGCGAAAAGAAGATATATCCGAGTGAGGTCAATCCGATTCATAAGATGGGCAAGAAACTTGTGGCAGCGCGTGACTTGAAAGCCGGTCAGGTGCTGACGCCTGAAGACATCGCCATTAAGTCGCCCAGTGATGGCATCCCGCCGTATGAGTTGGATAATGTCATCGGTAAGACGCTCACCAAAGACTTGCGCGAAGACGATAACTTTGCATTCGAGAATTTGAAGTAGAAAGATACACCACAGAGGACACAAAGACCACAGAGAAGATCAGAAAAACTCCGTGAGTTCTGTGTTCTTAGTGGTAAATCAAAACAGGTAAATTATGCTCCCCAACCAAATCCCCAACTGGGTTGGAACCCAGGAACAACCTACTCAAACCAATGAGTGGTTCGAAAAACTCAACCCCGCAAACGGACAAGTCCTCTTCAAAGTGGCGCGTTCACGTCAGGCGGATATTGCTCAAGCTATTGAAGCGGCAAAGAAAGCCCAACCTGCCTGGGCAGAGACGCCTGCGGTGCAGCGAGGCATGATCCTGCATAAGATTGTGGTGGGGATGCAGAACCGTCAGAGTGAGATCGCTGCCATTGTTGCCGCCGAAACTGGAAAATCCATGAAAGAGGCGTTGGGCGAAACGGGCGGAGCGATCCAATGCGGATTGTTCTACGCCAGCGAAGGTCAACGTCTATATGGTCGCACCACCACGAGCGGTACAGCAAACAAATACGCCATGACCATTCGTCAGCCCATCGGCGTGGCTGGACTCATCATTGCAGCGAATACGCCGATCGCGAATGTGGCGTGGAAGGTTTTCCCTGCGCTCATTTGCGGCAATGCCGCCATTTTGAAAGCCGCTGAAGATACGCCAGCCACAGCATGGATCTTTGGGCAGATCGCAAAGGAAGCGGGTTTACCCGATGGCGTGCTGAGCATCATGCAGGGATTTGGGGAAGAAGCAGGCGCGCCTCTTGTGGCTCACCCCGAAGTCGGTGTGATCAGTTTCACTGGCTCGACTGAAGTGGGACGCATCATCAACCGTGTCGCGGCGGAACGCTTCGCGCGCATCTCTTTGGAACTGGGCGGGAAGAATCCGCTCGTGGTGTGTGACGACGCTGACTTGGAGAACGCCGCCAAGTGGGTGCTGCTTTCCGCATTTAGCAATGCGGGACAGCGTTGCGCATCTACAAGCCGCATTATCATTTTTGAATCGGTGTACGAAAAGTTTCGTGACTTGCTCGTAGAAAAGACGAAGAAGTTGAAGATTGGCACGGCAGATGATTGTGATTTCGGCGCAGTCATCAATGAAGGACAACTGCTTGGCATGGTGGATGCCGTGCAAAAAGCCAAGAAAAACGGCGCGACGATTTTGTGTGGCGGTGAGCGCATGACCGACGCCGAGCATAAAGACGGCTACTACATGGCTCCAACCTTAATTGAAAATGTTGACCCGCATGATGAGATTTCAGAGTGCGAGTTGTTTGGTCCTGTGGCGTTGTTGTTCAAAGTGAAAGATTTTGAACATGCGCTTCAAATGGCGAACGATACGCCTTATGGCTTGACCGCCAGCATTCATACCAAGAGCATTCACCGCGCGACTCGTTTTTACGATAAGGTGCAGACAGGTGTAGCAGTTGTCAACGCCGGGACACACGGCTCCGAGCCGCACATGCCCTTCGGCGGGCGCAAACTTTCGGGTAACGGTTCGCGCGAACCGGGCACTGAGGCGCTCAACATTTATTCTGAATTGAAAGATGTTTACATCAACATCGACCCGACGCAGGTATGAGTAAAGAGAATCCTTCGATCATTGCATTGATTCCAGCCCGCGCCGGTTCAAAACGCGTGCAGGGAAAGAATATCCGTCCGCTGGCAGGGCATCCACTGATTGCGTACACGATCTGTGCCGCCAGGCAAAGCGGAATCTTTGCAGATATCTTCGTCTCAACGGATTCTGAAGAATATGCCGAGATTGCTCGACAATATGGCGCGGAAGTTCCTTTTCTTCGTCCCGCCGAAATTGCAGGCGACCTTGCGCTCGATATTGAATGGCTGGACTTTACATTCCACAAACTGAAAGAGATGGGGCGCGAGTACGATTGCTTCAGCATTTTGCGCCCAACCAGTCCCTTTCGTTTACCGAGTACCATTCAGCGGGCGTGGAATGCTTTCAAAGCCGAAGAAGGCGTGGACTCGCTCCGCGCTGTGGAGAAGGTCAAGGAACACCCCGGCAAGATGTGGGTGATTCGCGGCAAGCGCATGATGCCTTTGCTTCCGTTTGGACCGAAGGAACAACCCTGGCATAGCACGCCATATCAAGGCTTGCCCGAAGTCTATTCGCAGAATGCCAGCCTTGAAATTGCCTGGTCACGCGTGGTCTTCAACGGACGCACGATTGCAGGCGAAGTGGTTATGCCGTTCGTTTCGGAAGGCTACGAAGGTTTTGATGTCAATCATCCTTACGATTGGGATCTGGCGGAACGTCTCGTGGCAAGTGGAGAGGCGCAACTGCCAAAGGTAGAGAAAATTCACCACAGATGAACAAAGATGAATGGGATGGAAAGACCATTCATCAAAAAATGGCGTTTATCTGTGTTTATCTGTGGTTAGATACGCTCTCAGCGTTGAGCGAAATATAAAAAGAAAAATCAGGTGCGGGCGCAGGGTGAGGCGCAGCGTCTATAAAGAGGAAAACATGGTCGAATTGAAATTGATCCCTGTGGAAGAATTCAAGCGCGTGCGCAATTCATCCGCCGACAAATACAAGAAACTTCAGATCATTGCGGATATGTGCCGCGCCAACACGCTCACGGAAGTGAAGCGCGCCGGGTCGGGGCATCTTGGCTCGAGTTTCAGCGCGATGGACATTGTGGTGTGGATGTATTACGAAGAGATGAACACACTCAAGGTTGGCTTTGACAGCCCCGACCGCGATATTTATTTTTCATCGAAAGGGCATGATGTGCCGGGTTTGTATGCCGTGCTGCATTCACTCGGTGAAATTCCTGATCACATGCTCATGTCGCTGCGCCGTCTCAATGGATTGAATGGACATCCTGATATCGGCAATCGTGGCATGGAAGCCAACTCGGGTTCGCTCGGCATGGGCATCTCGAAAGGACGCGGCATGGCGTGGGCAAAGAAGTACAACAACAACGGCGGACATGTCTTCGTGATGACTGGCGATGGTGAGTTGCAGGAAGGTCAGAACTACGAAGCCTTGCATGTCACCGCGCATCACAAGGTGGATAACCTCACTGTTATCGTTGATGACAACAAGGTGCAATCCGATAAGCCTGTTGCCGAGATCATCGATCTTCGTAACCTTGTCGAAAAGTTCACCGCATTCGGTTGGCATGTCATTCGCATCGATGGGCATGATTTCCGTTCCATCGAAAAGGCGCTTGCCGAAACCAAGCAGGTCAAAGGCAAACCTCAGATCATCATCGCTGATACCATCAAGGGGCGTGGCATTTCCTTTATGGAGCATCCCGCCGCGCTTGAAATTGGAAAAGGACTTTATCCTTGGCATTCGGGCGCGCCGGATGATGCAGCCTTCGAGGCAGGTTATTCTGAATTGATTCAACGCATCAATGCGGACCTCGCGGCTGTGTCGCTCGACCCATTGCATTTGACTCCCGTTGAGCCAGAAGCCAAAGCCGCAACACCATCCATGCTCGAAGGTGAACCTCTCAGCCAAGCGGCATTGGATCGTCTTTCCGTCAAACCGACAGATGAATTTGTCTCACGTGCCTATGGACAAGCCTTGGTAGAACTGGCTGCCAAACGCAAGGACATAGTCGTCCTTGACGCTGACCTTTCCTCCGATTGCAAAGTCCGCGACTTTGAACACACTTATCCCGACCGTTTCATCGAAAACGGTATTGCCGAACAGGATATGGTCTCGATGGCGGCGGGTCTTGCTCGTCAGGGACTTTTGCCTGTCGTTAATTCTTTCGCCAGTTTCCTCGCCTCACGCGCCAACGAGCAGATCTATAACGCCGCGGGCGAAAAATCCAAGATCATTTATGCCTTGCACTATGCGGGTCTGATTCCTGCCGGACCGGGCAAGTCACACCAGTCCCTGCGTGATATTTCCCTCTTCTCCGCGTTGCCGAATTGCACCATCCTGCAACCTTGCAACGCCGAAGAGACTCGTATGGCGATGGATTTCGCCGTGAACAAAACCGATGACGTGATTGCCCTGCGCCTCATCATTGGACCCAGTCCGCGCCGGATTTCTCTCCCGGCTGGGTATGAGTTCAAGCCTGGGGTGGGCTGTCAACTCACGGCAGGGAAAGACGCGGTCATGTTCGCGTATGGACCGGTTATGCTGCACGAAGCGCTCCTTGCCAGTGAACTCCTCGCCGAGCGCGGATTCGGCTTGAGCATCATCAATATGCCCTGGCTTAACCGTGTGGATGTGAAGTGGCTCACCGAAGTCCTCAAACCATATTCCACCATCTTCATGCTCGAAGATCATCACCCCGCTGGCGGTTTAATGGATAACATCCTCACAGTTTGCAGCGAACATGGTTTGTTGAATGGAAAACAGATGATCAAATTTGCTGTCGAAGGCTACCCTGCCTGTGGTACGCCGCAACAAGCATTGGCGTTCCACCGTTTGGATGGCGCCTCCCTAGCCGTGCGTGTACTCAAAGATTCGGATTCATAACATTTAATGCGCACTGTCGATATCGTTTACCTATATGAACATGCTGACAGGGAGCTGGATGTAGCTTGCGCGATAACAGCCATCCTCGAATCGAGATATCGAGTCACTGTTGAGATCATCCAATGGCCAATGGGTTTTCCGGAGGCTGTTACCCGCATCCGACCACGGATGGTGCTATTGCCGTTTTGCTATTCCGATCAGAGTTATCGCATGATGCTTGCGTATTGGCAGGATGCACTCTTTATGAATTTGAGTTGGGAACAATTGTTTTATGTGGGAAACCGCAAAGCGAAAACTCCGCGCGGCGAATTCTCATTGAACCATGTTGTCCACCATGCTTGGAGCGAGAGTTATGCACATTTTCTCAAAGAGGCCGGGGTAAAGCAGGAAAATATTGTCGTTAATGGGAATCTGGCTTATGCGTTGTATGATGAGCCATATCGGCATTATTTCGCTTCACGCCGGGACCTTGCAGAATGCTACCACTTGGACCTCTCCCTGCCGTGGGTGTTCTTCCCGGAAAATTACAACTGGGCTTTTTACTCCGAAGCCACAATTCAGGCATTTATTGCCAACGGGCAGTCAGTGGAAGATATCCAGGTGATGCGTGAATATTGCGAGAATTCTCTTGCGGAAATGATTCGTTGGTGCAGGGATGCCCTGCAAGACTCGAAAGTTGAGATCATCTTACGCCCAAGACCTTCGACCCCGCTAAGTGCATTCATGGAATTTGTTCGCCGAGTGGTTCCCGAATTGCCTGCGCATTTCAAGATTATCCAACAAGAGAGTGTGCGTGAATGGATCCTTTCAAGTGATATTGTTATCTCGTCACATAGCACCAGTCTGATTGAAGCTGCTATTGCAGGGAAAAAAACCGCGATCGTGAATCCCTATCCGATTCCTTCTCAATTGCATGTGGATTGGCACGACTTGCTCCCGCATATCGACAAGAAAGATGATTTTATTGGATACATCAGATCAGCACAGCCGCTAAATATGGAACTCGCGCAGTGGGCTCGTTCATCCATGATGAAGAATGGCGACGCGATCGCTTCAATGGCCAGGCATATTGTAGACCTTCTGCAAGGTCGGCATCCTGCTCCGCTTCCTTTTCCACGGGAGATCGTCTCTTCCTGGTTTATTATGATCCCACCCGTTGGGATTTGGTCGCTCTACCGAAGACTGAAACTATTCCTGCGCTTTCCAGAAAACAAAGGACTGGATCCTAAGCAGTCTCGAGATTATTTTCCGAAAGCCAGTATCCGTGCCCGCATCCAAAAGTGGGCTGAATTATTGATCAGTAAAAGATAAAATGACAATTCGTGTTGTAGTCACCGGAGCGAATGGATTTGTCGGCAGGTACCTTAGCTATCAGCTTGACCAGCTAGGCTGGCTAGTATGGGGCCTGGATAAAAAAGATTCTGTCAGCCGGGAAGGAATAGCTGTTGTTGACCTGGCCGACTGGAAAGCAATGAAGCGCTTGTTCTTGGAAAGCCAGCCGGAGATCGTTTTCCACCTTGCCGGGGTCATCAAATCTGAACACCCTGAAGAACTCTACAAGGTAAATCTCCAAAATACGGTGGATTTGTTCGAATCTCTCGCGGAAACAGGTATGAAACCAAGAGTTGTCATTGCAGGATCAAGTGCGGTATATGGATCCGGCCGTTCCAACAGACGTATTAGTGAACGCGCCCGTCCGCACCCAATGACCCATTATGCGGTGAGTAAACTCGCTCAAGAGGTCGCATCCCTTCGTTATTTCGATGCTCTGGGCTTTCCCGTTGTCATTGCACGTATGTTCAATCTCCTCGGCCCGGGACAATCTCCTGACTTGGCATGCTCCGCCTTTGCACGGCAGATCGCATTGGCTGAACTGAAAGGCACAAATGAGATAACAACCGGCAATCTGCAATCTCAGCGCGACTTTGTAGATGTCCGCGATGCGGTCCGGGCTTTGGCCCTGCTCGCAGAGACCGGCAAGGCAGGGCAGATTTATAATGTTTGTTCCGGGCATCTTGTTTCGATCAAGAGCTGCCTGGATGAGCTTCTGGCACTGTCCACACAAAAGATCATGGTCAGGGTCGTGGACGAAAAAGCACAGAAACACGATGTAAACATTCAAGTTGGTGATGCTCGAAAACTTCAAGCCGCAACTGCATGGAAACCCGAAATAAAACTGGAGCAGTCGCTTTTGGATCTATTGAAAGATTGGCGACAGAGGATACGATTGGAGTTGATGTAAATATGATCTGGAATGGAAAACAAATTCTGGTGACAGGTGCAGGTGGTTTTATTGCCAGCCATCTGGTGGAACAGATGGTTCGTAACGGAGCAAGCGTGCGCGCCTTCGTTCGCTACAATTCCCGCAATGACCTGGGCATGCTGCGTCAGATAGCCTTGGACCTGTTTTCGCAAGTGGAGATCATTTCAGGTGATTTGCGCGATATGGAAGCTGTGCGTTTTGCTATGCAAGGCGTCGATACCGTATTCCATCTGGGTGCATTGATCGCAATTCCCTACTCGTACGTTAATCCCCGCGAGGTGTTCGATGTCAACGTTATGGGGACTTTAAATGTCATGATGGCTGCCCGCGATAGCGCTGTTCGGCGAGTTGTCCACACTTCGACCAGCGAAGTATATGGCACCGCACAATACACACCCATCGATGAAGCTCATCCACTTCAAGGGCAGTCGCCTTACTCAGCCAGCAAGATCGGCGCCGATAAAATTGCCGAGAGCTTTTACCGGTCATTCAATGTTCCAGTGGTCATCTTGCGCCCGTTCAACACATACGGACCACGGCAGTCTGCCCGCGCCGTAATACCGACCATTATCACGCAGGCGCTTATAAAAGATGAGGTCAAGCTCGGCAGCCTTGACCCTTCCCGGGATTTTACGTTCGTGCAGGATACGATTGCCGGTTTTATTCGTGCGGCCGAGGCGAATAACGTGACAGGGCAGGAGGTCAACCTTGGCAACGATAATACGATCCGCATTGGTGACCTGGCGGAAAAAATATTCCGCATCATCGGAAAGTCCCCAAAGGTCGTCACCGACACCTCCCGCATTCGCCCTGGAAAGAGTGAAGTGATGAAACTTTGGGCTTCAAATAAAAAAGCAAAGGAATTGATCGGATGGGAACCCCGCATCTCACTAGACGAAGGCCTGCGTCTTACCATTGAGTGGATCTCCACCCACATGGATTTCTACCGCCCCGATCAATACACGGTCTGATATCAATGCGCGCTGTTATTCTCGCGGGCGGAAAAGGCACACGCCTTGCCCCTTACACCACTGTTCTCCCCAAACCCCTAATGCCTATCGGGGAAATGCCGATCCTCGAAGTGGTCCTTCGCCAGTTGGCTCGCCATCAGATCAGAGATATCACCCTGGCTGTCGGGTATCTGGCTGAATTACTGCAGGCATACTGTGGTGATGGGAGTAAATTCGGTGTGAAACTGGATTACTCGAGGGAAGATCGGCCATTGGGGACGGCCGGTCCCATTGCACTGGTCCAGAACTTGAATGAAACCTTCCTTGTCATGAATGGCGACCTTTTGACCACGATTGATTACACCGCCATGTGGAATTACCACAAGGAACGCGGTGCGATCGCCACTCTGGCATCTTATAAACGCGAAGTAAAGATCGACCTGGGAGTGATACAGTCCGAGGATGGGTGGGTGAAGGATTATGTTGAAAAACCGGCATTTACGTATTCCGTGAGTACGGGCGTTTATATTTTTGAGCCGGAGATATTAAAGTATATCCAGAAGGATCAACGGCTCGATCTTCCTGAACTGGTCATGCGGCTGTTAAAGTCGGGACGGCAGGTCAACGTATTCAATTTTGACGGTTATTGGCTCGATATTGGCCGCCATGATGACTATGATGCGGCGATGGAAGAGTTCTCAAAACACCGTGAAGAATTTTTGAATGGAAAGTAGCCTCTTTTATTTATGAACTTGATATTATTTACTTCAACCTATCCATACGATGGCGGAGCGGAGCAAACCTTTCTGGAATTGGAAATCCAACACCTCAGAAACGCATTCAGCCGGGTGATCCTTGTCCCCAAAAAAATCGATGGAAACCGGCTTGCAATCCCCGATGGTGTGGAAGTCGATACCAGTTACGCCGACTATTTGAAAAATGCCGGATGGTTTTCCCTGATGCGACGTGTCTTCGGTTCGATCTGGTTCTATCGCGAACTTTTTTCCCGGCCATCCCTCCTGTTCTATCCACAGGCTTTGATAAGAATGACCAGATTTTTAGCCGTCGCGCAGTTGACTTTCGATTGGGTCTTGGGTTGGCTGTCCAAAATGCAAAACCCCGCCGAAAAAAATGTTTTTTATACCTATTGGTTCGATAGCAGTTCATTCGGTATCGGGCTTGCCAAAAGGCATTGTCCAAATTTGCATTTGGTTTCCCGAACGCACGGGTACGACCTGTATGAAGAGGATCATAAACCTCCCTACTGGCCTTTCCGCAAGGATGCGCTCTCCATGCTGGAAGCGTTGTATCCTGATTCGGATGCGGGGCGTAACTATCTCATGGAAAAATATCCAGATCATGCCGCTATTATTCAGACCGACAGGCTGGGCGTTCCATCCAGCGGTTTCTTGAACCAACCATCAGTGGATGGGGTATTTCGAATCGTCTCCTGTTCGATGATCGTCCCAGTCAAGCGGGTGGAGCTTCTTTTGGATGGGCTGCTTCATGCCGCCCGCCAGAGACCGGACCAACGATTTGAATGGGTGCATATGGGAAATGGCGATTCAAGGGAGGAATTGCAAAAATATGCTGATGAAAATTTACCTCCGAATGCCAAAGCCAGATTTCCTGGATATTCGACCAAAGCCGAGCTCATGGAGTATTACATGAATACTCCTCTGGATGTTTTTGTGAATGTAAGCATCTCAGAAGGAACGCCAGTTTCAATAATGGAAGCAATTAGTTGTAGTATTCCGGTCATTGCAACCAATGTTGGCGGCAATCCAGAAATTGTTTCAGAACGAAATGGTATCTTGCTTAACGCCAACCCATCGCCAGAAGAAATTGCTTATGCCATTTTGAAAATAGTAGATAATTCTGCTATAGCACAAAAAATGAGATTAGAAAGCCGCAAGGTTTGGGAAGAAAGCTACAATGCCGAAACGAATTTTCAAAAATTTGCTGAAAGGCTTGAAGAAATTGCTAAAGGGTAAACAATGTGTGGCATCGCTGGATTTTGGAATCTAAATAATCAACCAATCAATGAAGCGGAACTGCTTCAATTTACCGATTCGCTTGCGCATCGCGGACCAGATGGACATGGATTTTATATAGATAAATCGGCAAATTTGGGACTTGGGCATCGCCGCCTTGCAATTATTGATACATCTGACAGTGGTAAACAGCCCATGTCATTTGGAAACGAAAGGTATTGGATTATTTTCAATGGCGAGATGTACAATTTTATCGAAGTGAAATCTGAACTTGAAAAAGCAGGTTTTATGTTTCGAACAGAATCAGATACAGAAGTTGTACTTGCCGCTTATCATCATTGGGGCGAAGAATTTCAATTGAAATTTAATGGTATGTGGGCACTTGCAATTTGGGATAGCCAAGAAAAAAAATTGTTTCTCTCACGGGACCGTTTTGGCGTGAAGCCTCTCGTTTACTGTTACGATGGAAGCCGCTTTGCATTTGCTTCTGAAATGAAAGCGTTTTTAGCATTAGATTCATTCAAACTGGAATTTGATCCTGCTATGATCGCACAAGCATTGACGAACCCAAAACTGGTTGAAGGCGATGAAAGATGCTTGATAATGGGATTGAATCATTTACTAGGTGGGCATTGCCTTACTTTACGCCATGGAGAAGTACCCAAAACCCGCCGTTGGTGGAATACGCTTGACCATCTTCAAGAAACTCCACAAAAATATGACGAACAAGTAAATTGTTTTAGAGAATTATTTTTAGATGCCTGTCGTATTCGTATGCGGAGTGATGTTCCAATTGGTACGGCTTTAAGCGGTGGCTTGGATTCAAGCTCAATCTTGTGCGGAATGCACCATATTCGCAGTTCATATACTTCATCAGACCGTTTGGCAAATCAATGGCAAAAAGCATTTATTATGACGTATCCTCATGCAGATATTGATGAAAAAAAATATGCAGATGAAGTTGTAAAACATGCGGATGTAATGCCGTATTATTCAGTCGGCACAGCAGATTTGTATCTAAAATATTACAATGAGATTCTATTTCATTTTGAAGAGATTTCAGATATTCACTTAGGCCCTTGGTTGGTTTACAAAGCCCAACGTGAAAATGGAGTTGTTGTTACATTGGATGGGCATGGTGGTGATGAAATCCTGGGCGGATATACTTGGTATGTCACAGCAGCGCTTAAGGACGCAATCCAAAAAGCATCTTCAATTCGTACTCTTCAATTATTATCCATTATGTTTGGCCTTGGTGTTAATTTGCAAATGGTGTTTTCGAAACTTAAAAAAAATAAGACCAAGTGGCTTTTGCAAAGCCCTGCAATCTTTACATCATTTGCATATAAACATGATATGCCATTGATTGGAAACAAAGATTTGCTTTTCAAAACGCTTTATACAGATTTTCACTTCACGCAATTACCTACTAATTTAAGAGATTTTGATAGATTGTCAATGGCCCATGGAGTAGAAGTTCGTTCCCCATTTATGGATTGGAGACTCGTCTGTTATCTTTTTTCGCTTCCTGACTCAACTAAGATTGGCTCACATTTTACCAAGCAGATTCTTCGTGACAGTTTGAAAGGCATTTTGCCAGAAACTATTCGGACTCGTACACATAAACTTGGTTTTCCAAACCTTGCTGAAGCATGGGCATCTCCTCAATCTCAAACATTCATGCAAGATGTGGTTGCTGGTTTAGATTTTCAACAATCAAACATCTGGGATGGAAAACAAATTGCAAAAGATTTACGAACTGCAATTCAAACCAAAAACGAGGCGCAACTTCATCAAGTATGGATTTTTGTTCAGGCCTGTTCCTTGATGAAACTATTTCACGACAAAAAGAAAGCATATCAATGATTGTTATCGTAGATTATGGTGTCGGCAACCTTGGCTCCATTCGGAACATCTTTAAGAAGATCGGCTATCGGGCGGAACCTTCCTCCGACCCGGCTGTGCTGAAGGATGCTGAAAAACTGATCCTGCCGGGGGTGGGCGCGTTCGATGCGGGAATGAGCAAACTCCGCGAAAGGGGATTGATCGACCTTTTGAATGAACTGGTTTTGGAGAAACGGGTACCTGTGCTTGGGCACTGTCTCGGAATGCAGTTGATGGCGCGCAGGAGCGATGAAGGGCATGAGATGGGACTTGGCTGGATCGAGGCGGATTGTGTCCGGTTTAAATTTGATGCCGGTCAAGCCCAATTGAAAGTCCCGCATATGGGGTGGAATCAACTTGATATTAAACGCCAGCATCCGGTGATTTCCAACCTTGACCCGGAGGCTCGTTTTTATTTTGTCCATACCTACCATATGATCTGTGCTGATGATGCGGATATTGTTGCTTACACGGATTATGGATATAAGTTTGCATCGATCATACAAAAGGGAAATATCATTGGTGCGCAGTTTCACCCCGAGAAGAGCCATAAGTTTGGAATGCAGTTTCTACGAAACTTTGCGGAGTGTTCCATATGATCCGTCCGCGTGTCATCCCTTGTTTGCTGTTGAAGAATGAAGGCCTGGTAAAGACGGTTAAATTCAAAAACCCAAAATATCTTGGCGACCCGATCAATATCGTCCGGATATTCAACGATAAGGAAGTGGATGAACTGATTTTTCTTGATATCACAGCCACCTCCGAAGGTCGCCATCCTAACTTTGATCTTTTGGGGAAAATCACCAGTGAATGCTTTATGCCACTTGGGTACGGAGGCGGGATCCGGGATTTGGAGGATGTAAAAACGCTTCTTTCCCTCGGCGTTGAAAAGATTGTTATTAATTCAGCAGTTGTTGAAGATCCTAATTTGATTCGCGTTGTGGCTGATTATGCGGGAAGTCAGGCCATGGTTGTCTCCATGGATGTTCGAAAAGGACTATTCGGACGATATGAGACATTCACGCGTGCTGGTACCAGGGCGACCGGTCAGGATCCGGTGGCGTTTGCTGTTAGGATGGAAAAACAAGGTGCTGGAGAACTCTTTGTGAATTCCATCGACCATGATGGAATGATGCAGGGCTATGACCTTGAATTGATCCGGCGTATCTCATCGTCTGTCACAATTCCTGTTGTCGCCTGCGGCGGGGCAGGGAACATTCACCATTTGGGAGAGGCGATTCGGGCGGGCGCATCTGCGGCGGCCGCCGGAAGCATGTTCGTATTTCAAGGCCCCTTGCGAGGCGTATTAATCAGCTACCCGTCGCAGGAAGATTTGAAAAAGGTGCTCCCATAGTTCCTTTTTTCGAGATGAAGATAAGTCAAAACAAAGCCGGAATTTCCCGGTTTTGTTTATAATTGCACCGCTTTTGGAGAATTTATGGCTTCTGAATATAAAATTTGCACTCGATGTTTGATGGACACTAGCGATCCAGAGATCGTATTTGATGGGGATGGGATCTGCAATCACTGTCATGATTATGACCGTATGATGACACAAAAGGTCATTGGAGGAAGCGCGGGAGAAGCCTACCTCCAGCGGTTGGTTGAAGAGATCAAGTTTTCCGGCAGGGGAAAACCATATGACTGTATGATTGGGGTGAGCGGCGGGGTGGATAGTACATATGTTGCCTATCTGGTAAAAAAGATGGGGTTGCGTCCCCTGGCTGTTCATATGGACAACGGCTGGGACTCAGAAATGGCAGTGAAAAACATTGAAGATACCCTGAAAAAACTGAACATCGACCTGTATACAGAAGTGCTGGATTGGGAGGAGTTCAAAGAATTGCAGATCGCCTTCTTAAAAGCCTCAACGCCGGATTCGGAGATCCCCAGTGACCATGCCATTTGGGCTGTTTTGGGAAAAATGGCTGATTCACTTAAGATCAAATATATTATTTCGGGATTTAACGTTCGAACCGAGTCGCACCTTCCGCGAGCCTGGTCCAATGGCCATTTCGATTGGAAGTACATACGCAGTGTATACAGCAGGTTTGGCAGAGGTAGCCTTAAAACCTTTCCGCATTTTGGGTTTTTCACATATTACCGCCGTTTGTTGACTCAGCGCCGGGTGGATATCCTGAATTACATTGATTACAACAAGATGGAAGCGATGAAGATTCTTGAGACCGAACTTGGGTGGCGCTATTACGGCGGCAAACATTATGAATCCATTTATACGCGCTTTTATCAGGGATACATCCTGCCGTTAAAATTTGGTTATGACAAACGACGCTCGCATCTTTCAAGCCTGATTTGTTCCGGTGAATTGTCGCGTCAGACTGCGCTGCTCGAACTGGAGAAACCTTCCTACTCCCCGGCGATGCAGGAAGATGACCGCGAGTATGTGGTCAAAAAACTCGGTTTGACCAATGCTGAATTTGAACAAATCCTGCAGGCTCCTAAAAAGAGTTTTTACGATTATCCGTCCTATGGGCGCGTGCTTGAGGGCCCTTTATTGAAAGGCGTTTTTACACTGTTGAGGGACATTTATCGCCGCCGCCAGAAACGCCAGCATCAGGGCGGATGATATGCGTATTGCCTATGTAAGCCTGCACTGGCCCCGCCTTCGCAACAGCGGGGTCGGGAAAAAGATACACTCACAGGTCACGACTTGGAGGCGAATGGGGCATGAAGTCCGCTTGTTCATGCACACGCATAACCATGAGCCCGTGTCCGATCTGATCGATGCTTCCTTCCATTTCTATTCTTCATTGGGAAAATTGTCCGCAGAGTTCAGCCGGATCGATGCAATGCGGCGCATGCTCCGTGATGTTAGAGATTATTCTCCGGATATCATTTACCTTCGTTACGGTATCTATGTTTATCCTGCCCATTTGTTGATGAAGATTGCCCCGGTCGTAGAGGAGATAAATACGAACGACCTGACACAGCATGATGGTCTGGGCAGAGTTCACAGCCTGTACAATCGTTTCACCCGGGGTATTTTTCTTCACCAGGTCCGTGGATTGATTTCCGTATCGCAGGAATTGGCGAACTCGCCGGCGTTCGCCGTTTATCGAAAGCCGGTGAAGGTGATTGCAAACGGCATCGGCTTGAAGGATTTCCCCGCATTGCCGCCAGCGCATAATACGATACCCAGACTTGTCTTTATTGGAAACCCGGGAAATAACTGGCATGGCATTGATAAATTGATAGCGCTTGCCAGGCTTGTCCCTGATATTATCGTGGATATCATCGGGTATGACGAACTTCCCGGTTTCGCCCCGCTTCCCGAAAACGTCATTTTGCACGGATATTTATCCGTCGAACAATATAAAAATATCCTTGCCAGGGCGGATGTTGCGATCAGCTCTCTTGCATTGCATCGGATCCAATTGGAGGAGGCGTCGCCGCTCAAAAGCCGCGAATGTCTGGCATTCGGACTCCCATTGGTGGTCGCGTACAAAGACACAGATCTTGATGGTCTGGGATGTGATTTTGTGTTAAAAATACCGAATACTGAAGATAACATTCAGACACACGCATCAGCGATCCGTGAATTTGCTTATCGAATGCGGAATGTACGTGTGCCGCAGGAGGCTCTGCAGGTGCTGGATCAGGATATCAAGGAAATGGAACGTCTATCTTTCTTTCAACATGTGATTGGAGTATGGAATGATGCAACGAATTAGCCGGTTCTTGGGGTTTGCGGCAATGGCTTTTCTCCTATTCCGGTCGGTTGGGGAGTTTCAAGCGACCGCTTGGGGAACCGGTGTTTGGTGGGGGGAATATTCCCTGAGCTGGGCAGCGGCATATCTACTTTATTTTTTGTTCTGCCTGTTCTGCTTATTCCTTGCAGGGTTGGTTTTTTGGCGCGGGGATGTAGCCGCGCTAATTTTTGATAGGATGGTCTCCATCCGCGAACGATTGGGATGGCTCCGTTGGATTTTGGCTGTCATCGTCCTAGCTTTTCCGGTTTGGTTTCTGCAATACACGATCTGGGGGATCGTGTTTGAACAACCTTATACCCGCCTCTTCATCTGGGGACTTGCTTTTCTCATCCTCGGCTTCCTGATTACGCGCGGGCAATCCGCCCTAAGTTGGAAGGAATGCATGGTTGCCGCACTCCTGACCTCCAGTAGTTTTGTGGTCGCCGTACCGTTTCAAAACGTGACAGATTATCCCTTCTCTTTAGGTTGGTCGGAGGGAAATCGTATGTGGGATTATTCCATCCTATTCGGTAGGGACTTGTATGATTACCCCGCAGACCAAGATATTCCTGTATTACTGGATATCGGCAGGCAATTTGTCGGCGGACTGCCTTTTATCATCCCGGGCTTGACTATTGGAATGGAACGGTTCTGGATCGCCCTGACCGTATTGATTCCATACCTGTTGCTTGGATTTGCCGCTTTTAATTTCACTCGTTCCGATCTCAAGTTATGGATTTTTGCGACCTTGGGAGTTTTGATCTTCTTGAAGCAGGGACCCATTCACCCGCCGCTCGTACTTTGTGCTGCGGTAACGGCATTACTTTGGAAAAAGCCTCTTTGGCTTTCACTTCCTTTGATTGCTGTAACTGGTTTTATTGCAGAGGAAAGCCGCTTTACATGGATATTTGCCCCCGGGATGTGGCTTGGTATGCTGGAATTGGCAGGGGCAGATTTGAAGAATAAGAAACTCACCCGCGCCTCGTGGGTCCGCGCCATCTCATTGGGATTAGCGGGAATGCTTGGTGGGCAATACGGTCAAAAGATCATGGGATACTTCCAGGGGAATATCGATATTGGAGCAGCAACTTCTGTTGACAGCGTGATATCCTCGGTTTCTGCCCCGCCGGAACCATTATTATGGTATCGCCTCTTGCCGAACGCAACCTATGGTCCCGGGATCGTATTGGGATTGCTGATCGCCATTGCGCCTCTGGTCATCCTTTTGACCTATTTGGCTGTCACCAAAAAATGGAATCTAAACATCTGGCAATCCCTGGCGATTCTCTCTCCGTTGGCGGCGTTTCTGGTTGTCGGGCTTATCGTCAGCACAAAGATGGGTGGCGGCGGGGATCTTCATAATATGGATATGTTCCTGATCGGTCTCGTCTTTGTAGGTGTGATTGCATGGCAAAAAGGTGGATATGACTGGCTCATGAACAGTCATATCGAGCAAACATGGGTCAAGGGAGTCATCCTGCTTTTTTTCCTGCTGCCGGGGTATCCAGCCCTCACTGATCTGCGCGGGCATGATTTTTCCAACCAGGCATCGAAACTGGCTATCCTCACGGATATTCCGCCCGCTATTGCAAACAATGAAAGGACCCTTCAGAGAGCGCTTGACATGATTCCCTCAAGGGAAGTCGCGGAGCGCTCTCTTGAGATCATCCAGAGCGAAGTGGATCTGGCTGTCTCAGAAGGCGGCGATGTATTATTCCTAGATCAACGCCAACTGCTGACCTTCGGTTTTATTCAGAATGTCCCCTTTGTACCGGAGTACGAAAAGAAAAGATTGATGAACGAAGCCATGGGCGAGGAGGCGGCTTACTTCGAAATATTCTATGCCGATATTTCAAAGCAGCGATTTTCCCTGATCATCTCTGAACCACTGCGGACTCCGGAAAAAGACAGCACAGTAGTGTTTGGGGAGGAGAACAATGCCTGGGTGAAATGGGTCTCAATTCCTGTACTTTGTTATTACGAACCGAAAATTACGCTCACCGAGGTCAATGTAGAATTGCTTGTCCCCAAAGCCGTGCCGGATGATTGTTTGGATAAGATGCCCTAAGGAGCCGTGTGAATCTATTTTACCTATACCTGCGACTCATCCGTCACTTTATGCCGGAAAGCCTGGCGCGCTTCCTTCTTAAGCGACGCTGGATCATCAAACCGGGGCTTGAGTCGAACGACCCTGCTGCGGCGGTGGAACAGTATGTCAATGTTCTTGCGAAGAATGGGCTGATGCTTGAAGGAAAGCGGATACTGGTCTTCGGATATGGCGGGCGGTTTGCCGTTGGCGTGGATCTGCTCAGATGTGGCGCGGCGCATGTGGTTTTGTGCGACCATTTCGTGTTGTTGGACGAGGAACGGAACAGGGAATTGCTCCCGGCGTATGAAAGTTATCTGAAATTGGAAGGGGATCGGGTCCAGCCGCGAAGCGAATACATCACCCTGCTGCATGGTGATATCCGCGAAGAATCCATCCAGAAGCAGATCTCGCAAGTGGATGTTATCCTCAGTACTTCTGTGTTCGAGCATTTGGATGATGTGCCGGGTATCACAACGGCGCTGGCCAAACTGACCGCACCCGGCGGCATCCATTTACATTTTGTGGATTTACGCGATCATTTTTTCAAATATCCGTTCGAGATGCTGAAGTTTTCAGAAAGTGTATGGAGAAGTTTCCTGAACCCGACCAGCAATTTGAACCGTTATCGTTTGAACGATTACAAGCGCGTTTTCGAGTCGAATTTTGTGAAGGTTGAGTTTACGGTGTTGGAACGATTGATGGTTGAGTATCACAAGTCGAAGGACAAGATTCGTCCGGAGTTCAAGACTGGTGAAGATGATGTGGATGCGGTGACGCTGATTTATGTGGTGGCGAGGGAGCCGAAATAGTTCGGAGATTTAAGATGCGTGTCAAAATAGACCGATTCATTTCGCGGTATGAGTTTCTGATTCCTCTTTTTATTTTTTTTCTGTTTCTGGCAGTGTCTGTGCCAGGTGTGAGTTGGGGTGCGCCTGCTTTGTGGAACCCTGACGAATTGGTCTGGCGTGTGGATCTGGCGTTGAATGGGGAGCTTCAGTTCGATGTGACCGAACCTGATTTCAATTATCCCTCCCTGCCGAAGCAAGTGATGTACTTGATCGGGTTGCTAACCTATGGGATGGGGCGCTCGACGTTTGCGTTTATTGTGGCAGCCCGGATCTTTTCCGGTATTCTTGGGGCTTTGGTTGGCGTTTTCGTTTATAAGACCACGCGGGTGATCGGTGCGGGGAAGGCGGTTGCAACCCTGGCTGGTGTTTTATACATTGTGAGCGGAGTCGCCGCTGCCAACAGCCGGTTTGCGCATAATGATCTCTATGTGCAGTTCTTCACATTTTTGTGTTTGTATTTTGTTTTGAAGTTTCATTACACCAATAAATTGGGCTGGCTTTTTGCCTCGTTTGTTGCGGTGGGAATGGCTGCCTCAAGCAAGTATACCGGCGCCAGCATGGTGCTCCTGCCGGTGGGTGTGCTTGTTTTCATGAATTGGGGATATGTTCGCGCCAATATGCGACGGTTTTTAGGCATTCTTGCTGCCGGGGCATTCCTGGTGATTCTGGGGTACGGAATTGGCACTCCCCGCCTTTTGATCTCGCCTGTGGAATACCTGAGCAACGCGATTCCCGCTGCTCTGCGCTTCTCTCAATACGGATTTAATTCGGGCGCCCCCATCGGCTTGTACGGTCAGTGGGCGGTGTTCAAGGATGCCGTTGGTGTTTTCGCCTACTACTTTTTCCTGCTGGGAGTTGCTTGGTTTGTCGTCCGCCTGGTGTTGCACCGATTTGGCAAAGCGGGCATGGAACATGAAATGATGGGCGGAGTTTCAATTCTTTTAATAAATGTGCTTATCTTTGACCTGCCCTTCCTGATTTCGATCAATTACATTCCACGCCACTTTATACCTTTTGTGCCGTTGATGGCTGTGTTAGCCGCGCTTTTTCTGGACGATGTACTGGGCATTGCCCGAAAAAAGGATTGGCGGTTTGTCCCATCTTTTGCCGCCGTTGTTTTGGTGCTTGGTTTGGCGTACTCGACCCTGCGTCTGGTTAGTATTGCTTTGTTGTTCATGAACGACGCGCGCATCCCTGCGACCGAGTACATTGCACAGATCCGTGGGTATGGGAAAAGCATCGAATACACCCTGTATCCTCCCTTTGTGGAAAAGAGGCGTTTTATGCGGGCGCATAATTATCCGATCTATTTTATAAAATATGTGGATGATGTTGTTCCCACCGGTGGACGTTATGAATACAACCTCGGCGAACAGGGGCTGCTGGAAAGAAATACGGACTATTTTGTTATTGACAGCTACACCTATGATCGTTTCTTTACACCTTCTGTCTGTGAGACCAACCCGGTGGAATGTGACTTTTTCAAGCAATTGATCGCAGGCGAGGTGTCAAGTTACCGTTTGCTTGCAAGATTCGCATACCGCCTTCCGGCTTGGCTTCCGCAAACGAGTGTGTCGGCGGTTAATCCAGATATTCTCATTTTTGAACGGGTGTCAAGTCCATGAAGTCTGTTCCCCTTTGTCATTTCATGCAGTAGATGGATTTTTTTTTCCGGCGAGGGCGAGCCGGATAGCGCGAAACTTGGGTATGCTGAATCAGAAGAGCCGCGGCTGGTCTTCTTTGTTGTGGGGTCTTCCAATGGGCTGGTCGTGTTTTATTTGGAAGATCCGCCGGATTTTTTCCCGCATGCTTCCGATGTATATCTTGTGGGCAAATGGTCTGAAGCGGGGTATTTCTCCCCGAGGGAAGCGTTTGTGGTACATGGCGGGCAATCAGCAAAGTATCGATTGCCGTGAAATTCAAACAAATTTGATCCGTCTTGCGGCGAATGCCACCATTCTGAAAAGCAGGATGCCGTGTTTCCAGCGCGAGATGTTGGTCGTGCCGTAGGTGCGCTCCCGGTAGCGGATGGGGAGATCGACGATTTTCCGGTTCAGTTTTGCCGCGCCGAAGATCAGGTCAAAATCTCCAAAGGGATCGAAGTCGCCGAAATAAGAGCGGTTTGCCGCGATTGCCTCGTAATCTTTGCGCCAGAGGACTTTCGTGCCGCACAGTGTATCTTTGACGGGCTGACCAAGCATCCATGAGAATGCCATGCTGAACAGTTTGTTACCAATGAAGTTAAGTGTGCGCATCGCCTCTTTTTCCATTGGATAGACCAGGCGCACGCCGTTGATGAACTCTCCCGTGCCGGAGGCAATGGCATCGTAAAATCGCGGCAGGTCTTCCGGCGGGACGGTCAGGTCGGCGTCGAGGATCATGAGGATGTCGCCGGAGGCTTTCTCGAAGCCGAGCCGAATTGCGTCGGCTTTGCCAATGCCCGGCTGGCGGAAGAGAAGGCTCGAGGTCCCGGGGTGAAGCGCCATTTCCTTTTCAATGGTTTCGTACGTTTTATCCTTGGAATGCCCTTCCACGAAAATGAGTTCAGTTTTTGATCCCATTTGTGGAAGGCGCTCGAAGATATTTCTGATGTTGCCTTCTTCGTTGCGCGCTGCAACCACAACAGAGACGCTGGGGTTTTCAACCGGCTGCGGGGCGGGGCGGGCAATGACAAAGTTGGAGAGCGCCAGATTACGCAGGAGCCAGAACCGCACGAGGTAACGGTTGGCGAAACCGCCCAGCGGAAGGGGGAAGAGAATTTCGTTGGTGGTGCGAATGGTCTCAAAACCGGCGAGGCGCAGGAGGTTTGTCACGTCTTCGGGGGTAAGCCAGTTCTGGTCGAGCATGGGGGCGGCTAAGTTGAGACTTTGTGCGATCTTGAGGGGGATCTGCCATAGATGGCTGTAAAAGTTCAAGATGAGGCGTGTGTGCGGCTTGCAAAATCGTTTGACTTGCTCCAGTGCCCGTTGGACATCCCACAGGTCGTTGATGCTGTCGGAGAAGATGATGATATCGAATTCGCCTTCAAGGCTGGAGAGGTCATGTGCGTCGAGATGGTGGAATTCGAGCGCAGGGTGGCGCTTCTTTGCGCGCTCGATCATCTCAGCCGAAAAATCGACCCCGACCCCGTGCGAGGGATTCAAACTGGCTAGCAGGTCGCCCATGCCGCAGCCGATCTCGAGAATGCGCAGGCGGGGGCTGGCTAGAAATGTGTAGATCTCGTTCAAGCGGCGATGATACCAGCCTCCCATACCGCTCCAGGAATCGCGTTTTTGGGCAATGTGATCCCAGTGCGCCATGCGGGTTTGCTGGTAGTGTTTTCCTGCTTCATCGAAAAGAGGGGTGGGTGTCATGAGGATACTTTGTCCGTGCCTGAAAAGTGGGTTATAATTCAGTGACTGAATTTTGGAATTATAAAGCATGAGTGTTGAATCTACAAACGAAGAACTCCGTGAACTGACCCTTCTGGAGCAGATCGAAAACGACCCCGATGTCAATCAATCCACACTGGCTACCCAATTGGGTGTGGCAGTTGGCACGGTCAATTGGCATTTAAAGCGGCTGATCGCAAAAGGCGCCGTTAAGGTTTCACGTGCCGAACGCAAGAAATTGCGCTATATCATTACCCCCGAAGGGCTTGCTTTGCGCGCGCGCCTGGCTGTGAACTATGTTGAACAATCTTTTTCGGTTTATCGCCGCACTCGTCAACGTGTGAAAGATCACCTCTTAAAGATCAAGAACGCCGGTTTCGACCGTGTGCGCATTGTGGGCGCCGGGGATGTGGCAGATATTTGCAAACTCACCTGTATCGAGCAGGGCATTGCTGTGGTAAATGACAAGTCGGTGCCTGCGCTTGTTCTGGATGGATACAAGATCAGATTGGAGGGCTTGGAATGACGGAACGTCATATCTTGATCACGGGTGGCGCGGGGTACATCGGTTCTCTCTTGACCTCGGAACTGTTACGGCAAAATTACCGGGTTACCATTCTGGACTCTTTGCTCTTTGGCGGCGAGAGTATTTTGCCTTTCATGAGTCACCCCAACTTTAACTTCCTCAAAACCGACGTGACCGAGCCACGCGCCGTACGGGATGCTGTCAAGAAAGATTGGGGCAGACCCAATGCGGTGGTTCATCTTGCCGGCATTGTGGGGTTTCCGGCGTGTCAGGCGGTGGGGAAGCAGGTGGCATGGAAATACAACGTTGATGCAACCAGGCTGGTCTTCGAGCAATCTGCCGACCTGGGTGTGGAGCGTTTCGTGTTCGCCTCCACCTACAGTAATTATGGTTTATCTGAAGACGGTAAACCGGTGACCGAGGAGACGCCGCTCAACCCGCAGTCGCTTTACGCCGAGACAAAGATCGCGGGTGAGGAATATCTCCTCTCACAGAAAGATGCGGTGTGTGCGCCTCTGCTCTTCCGCTTTGCAACCCTGTACGGACTTTCGCCTCGTACACGCTTCGATCTCATCGTCAATCAGTTCGTACTCGAAGCCTTCACCAAACGTCAACTCATCATCTACCAACGCGGATATTCGCGTTCGTTCGTCCACATCCGCGATGTGGTGCGTGGAGTCATTATAGGCTTGGAAGCGGAGCAAAGTAAGATCCGCGGGCAGGTCTTCAACCTTGGAACCGATAACGGCAATTACTCGAAAAACGACATTGTCGCATATGTCTTAAAGCGCATGCCCGAAACCGTGGTGGAATACAAAGACCTCACCTTCGGCGGCGATATGCGCGACATTTCGGTCTCGTTCGAAAAGATCAGGCGTGTGCTTGGCTTTGAAACTACGTTGGATATCGATGATGGTGTCCGCGAGGTTTTATTTGCATTGAAATCTGGTCTAATAAAAGACCCAACCGATGACCGATATAGAAATGCGCAGTTTATTGTGCAGTAGGTTGCAGGTTGAAATCTAAAGGTTTAAGGTTATGACGACAGCGAAGCGTTTTGAAGATTTGGAGGTTTGGCAGAGAGCTAAAGATCTGACCAACTTGATTTATAAATACTCAACAGACGGAACCTTTGCTCGTGATTTTGGCTTGCGCGACCAAATGCGAAGAGCAGCGGTTTCGATCATGTCCAATATTGCGGAAGGCTTTGAAAGCCAGACACAAGCCCAGTTTATAAAATACCTTGGACTTGCGAAGGGTTCTGCTGGTGAATTGCGTGCCCAGCTTTGTATTGCGAGAGACCAAGGATATATCTCTGAAGAGAATTTCTCTGAACTGTTCCTCCTTGCGGAGATTTGCAGTAAGCAACTTGCTCGTATTATTCAATATCTCGAAACTCAACCCAATGCCCGCAGAATGCGGGAAGATGGAGCAGAATACAATGTCGAATAACAACCTTGAACCTTCAACTTTAAACATTCAACCCTTCTGGCAGAACAAAAAAGTGATCGTCACCGGCGGCGCGGGCTTTCTCGGCTCGTTCGTCATCGAAAAGTTGAAACAGCGTGGCGCGACGGATATCTTTATTCCGCGCATCGAAAATTACAACCTCGTTGACCCGAACGACATCAAACGCCTGTATGCCGACACGCTCAAAGGCGTTGACCCGAAGAATGTTGTCATCATTCACCTCGCCGCGAATGTGGGCGGTATCGGCGCGAACCGCGAACACCCCGCTGAATTTTTCTATGACAACCTGATGATGGGCGTGGAGCTCATGCATCAGGCATACAAGAATGGTGTCGGTAAATTCGTTGCCATTGGCACGGTGTGCGCATATCCCAAGTTCACGCCTGTTCCGTTCAAGGAAGACGACCTGTGGATCGGCTATCCCGAAGAGACGAATGCTCCGTACGGTCTTGCCAAGAAGATGATGCTCGTGCAGGCGCAAGCGTATCGCCAGCAATATGGCTTCAATGCCATCTTCCTTTTGCCCGTGAATCTGTATGGTCCGCGCGATAACTTCAACTTGCAAACCTCACATGTGATCCCGGCTCTCATCCGCAAAGCGGTGGAAGCAGGCGAGCGCGGTGACAAGGAACTACCCGCCTGGGGCGATGGTTCTCCCACCCGCGAATTCCTCTACGTGGAAGATGCCGCGGATGGTATCGTTACTGCCGCCGAAAAATACAACGGCGACCTGCCCGTCAACCTTGGCTCTGGCTACGAGATTTCCATCAAAGACCTCACCGAAATGGTTGCTAAACTCACCAACTTCCAAGGCAAGATCGTCTGGCAGACAGACAAGCCCAATGGTCAACCTCGCCGCGGACTGGACGTGACCCGCGCAAAAGAACTCTTCAATTGGAGCGCACAAGTTCCTTTTGAAGAAGGTATGCGCCGCACCATCGAGTGGTTCAAAGCGAATCGAGACAAAATAAAATAAGTTGCATGGTACAGGTTGAAGGTGTCAAGTGAAACCACCTTCAACCTTCAACCTTCAACCTTCAACCTTCCCATGACCGAACTTACCAAACACGAACCCCATATTGTTTACATCAAACCATCCAAAGGGCTGGCGGCGCTCAACCTGCGCGATCTCTTCATCTACCGCGAACTGATCTTCTTCATGGTCTGGCGTGACATCAAGGTGAAATACAAACAAACCCTGCTAGGCATGGCTTGGGCGGTCGTTCAACCCGTCATGACCATGCTGGTCTTCACCTTTCTCTTCGACCGCGTTGCCAAACTTCCCACTGAAGGCATTCCCTATCCCGTCTTTTCATTCACAGCGTTGTTACCGTGGGGGTTGTTCATCACTGCGCTCAATCAGGGCAGCCGCTCATTGGTGGCGCACCAGAACATGGTGACGAAGATCTACTTCCCCCGCCTCATTCTTCCAACCGCTTCTGTGTTTGCGGGCATGGTGGACTTTGCGATCGCCTTTGTCATCCTCGTCATCTTGATGTTCTACTATCAAGTCACCCCGGCATGGCATTTGGTCTGGACCCTTCCGCTATTTCTCTTGCTTGCGATTGTGACAGCGCTGGGTGTTGCCCTCTGGCTGTCTGCGATCAACGTGCAATATCGGGATGTAAACCAAGCCCTCCCGTTTCTGACTCAGTTTTGGCTGTTTGCCACACCCGTAGCCTATTCTGCCTCTGTGATCTCAGAGCAATGGCAGCTTCTCTATTCGCTTAATCCAATGGCAGGCGTGGTTAACGGATTCCGCTGGGCACTGCTCGGCGTCGGCAACGGACCAGACCTCTCGTTATGGGTCTCCGTTGGAATTTCGATTTTGATCTTTATCTCTGGGCTTTTCTATTTCAAGAGCATGGAAAAGACTTTCGCGGACACTATTTAGGTTACAGGTTAAACGTTGAAGGTTGCAGGTTAAAAACCTTCAACCTTCAACCTTCAACCCTCAACGGTATTTATGACAACTGCAATCAGCGTAAAAAACATCGGCAAGCAATACAAGATCGGCGCGGCGGAGACCAAATTCCGCTATAACATGCTGCGCGACGTGATCGTGGATACGGTCTCTGCACCTATTCGCCTCGCGAAGGCTATGATCGGTAAATCGGATCGTCGCCTGAACCAGAATTATGTCTGGGCATTGAAAGATGTCTCTTTCGACCTGGAAGAAGGCAAAGTGCTCGGTATCGTCGGGCGTAACGGCGCAGGGAAAAGCACCCTGCTCAAAATCCTCTCCCGCGTCACCGAGCCAACCACCGGCTCTGTCACCGTGCGCGGACGTGTTGGCTCATTGCTCGAAGTGGGTACGGGTTTCCACCCCGAATTGACCGGACGTGAGAACATCTACATGAATGGGGCGATCCTCGGTATGAAGCGAACCGAGATCGATTCGAAGTTTGATGAGATCGTGGACTTCTCCGAAGTCAATCAGTTCATTGATACACCCGTCAAGCGTTATTCATCGGGTATGTATTTGCGCCTTGCGTTCGCTGTGGCAGCCCACCTCGAACCGGAGATCCTCGTCGTGGACGAAGTGCTTGCCGTGGGTGATGCTGAGTTCCAGAAGAAATGTCTCGGCAAGATGGGCGACGTTGCCCAACAGGGACGCACCGTCTTGTTTGTCAGCCACAACATGTCTGCGATTTTGCGTCTTACTCAAGAAGCGATCGTGTTGAATAAAGGTCAACTCATCATGCGCGGACCGACTCAAGAAGCGGTGGATTACTACCTCTCTTCGGGGCAGTCGCAAGCCGGGGAGCGGGTTTGGGAGGCAGATGAAGTTCCAGCGGCGGCAATGCCGTTTACGCCGATCAGCCTCAAGGTCAAAGAAAGAAGCGGGAAGGTCGTCGATACGATCCGCTCCACGGAAACCGTCACAGTTGAGTTCGAGTACAAATTATCCTCGCCTGTTACTGGATTGCGTGTTGGTTTATATGTCAGCACCATGCGCGGCGAGTATGTCTTTACATCGTTCGATACGGATACGCCGGAGTTGTACGAAAAATTTGACACGCGCAATGCCGGTCATTACATCAGCCGTGCGGAATTGCCTGCCGATATTTTCAACGAAGGTCGTTACACCGTGGGCGTGAACGCGAGTTCGTTCGGCGTGAAGCGATATTTTATGGACGAGAATGCGCTGGCGTTCAACGTGGATATTTCCGGCGCGCCCGGCACGCAATGGGGCGAGCCGCGTGTAGGACCGGTGCGACCGAGATTGAATTGGAAGATCGAGAAAATTGGTTAGAAGGTTACAAGTTGCAGGTTGAAAGTTAAATGCCTGCAACCTTAAACCTGCAACCTTATACCTGTAACCATTATGAAAACTCCACTCCGCGAACTACTGGGCGACCTGCCCTTCACTGCCGAGATCGATTGGATGCTTCGGTCAAAGAATCGTCCGCGTAAAGATCATTACAACCTGACGCGTTTGCTGAAATCCTTGCCGGATGCGGTGAAGGCAGTGAAGCCTTACGCCGAGAAAGCGCCGAAGGGAAAGAATGTTTTATTATTTGCCACGCTTCATTATTGGATCGAACAATCGGCGTATTTGGGGTTGGTGCTGGCGGGCATGGGGCACGATGTGACCCTGCTCACGCTACCGTATTCCGAATGGCACAAGCAAAAAGATAAATTCACGCAACGGCAGCGCGTTCTGCATACGCATGAAGCGTTGAAAATTCTGTCTCCATTGGTGAAGCATGTTTCGATGCTCGATATTCAGTCCTCTTCGCGGGTGTCGCACGGCACGCTGCGCGCGGTGAAACACGATGACCTGCCTGAGAAGATTCAGCAAGACATCAAAGAAGTCTCATTATGGGATGCGCAATACACCCTGATGCGCGAAGAAGTGGACATGAACGATGCAGGCGACAAAGCCTTGTATGACCTGCGCGTGGAACGAAATACTTTTGCCGCCAAAGCCGCGCTGCAATACATGCAGATGAATAAGCCGGACGTGGTTTTGATTCCCAACGGCTTGATTTTGGAAATGGGCATCGTCTTCCGCGTGGCGCGGTATCTTGGAATCGATGCGGTCACGTACGAATTCAACGACCAGCGCGAACAGATCTGGCTGGCGCAGAACTCCTCCATCATGCAGCAGGAAACGGATTATCTTGTTGATGCACGTTGCTCCCTGCCGATGACCGATGCCATGTACGAGCGTTTAGCCGACCTTGAAAATGCTCGCCGTGGTGCGCGGGTGTGGGGTAAGTCCAAACGCTTGTGGCAGTATGTTTCTGCCCAGGGCGCGGATGTTACCCGCAAACAAGTCGGCTTGGATGACCGCCCGGTGGTGATGCTCGCCGCCAACGTGCTCGGCGACAGCCTTACCTTGGGGCGTGACATTTTCGCCGCCTCCATGACCGAGTGGATCACCAAGACCGTTCAATACTTTGCCAAGCGGACGGATGTGCAGTTGGTCATCCGTGTTCACCCGGGTGAGCGACTTGTTCCGCAAGCCAAGTCGATGGCGACGGTGGTGAAAGAAGCCTTGCCCGAGTTGCCGAGCCATATTCATGTCATCGGCGCGTTGGATAATGTCAACACCTACGACTTGATCGAAATTGCGAATGTCGGTTTGGCGTACACTACCACGGTTGGTCTCGAGACCGCCATGAACGGACGTCCTGTCATTTCATGCGGACAAACTCACTATCGCGGGCGCGGCATCACCATTGACCCAAATACATGGGATGAATACTACGCCACACTCGAAAAGGTGTTGGCAGATATTCCCGCCCATCAAATGAAAGAAAAGCAAATTGAATTTGCATGGAATTATGCCTACCGCTTCTTCTTTGAATATCCGCGCCCCTTCCCGTGGCGTTTGATGAACTTCTGGGATGATCTTGAAGTCTGGACGCTGGAAAAAGTTTTGAGCGAAGAAGGCATGGCGCAATTCAAAGAAACATTTGGCTTTTTGGTCGGCGAGCCGTTTACATGGAAAAAATAACCACAAAGGGAACAAAGGGTCACAAAGGAAACCCTTCGTGCTCCTTTGTGACCCTTTGTGGTAGAAGAGAAGAAATTAAATGACCAACGAAACAAAACAAAAAGTCCGCGAATTTTATGATGAGATCGGCTGGATGCAGGAGGATGACGGCAATTATCAGAATGCCCGTTATGAAGACTTGCGCTCCGTTTCGCGTGAATACATCCACAAGACGCGTCTGCGCGTGCTGAATGGACTCATCCCAACCGGTCGCTTCATTCTCGACGCTGGGTCTGGTCCCGTCCAGTATGAAGAGTACAAGACTTATTCAGCGGGTTACCAGAAGCGCATCTGCTTGGATATTTCCATTCAAGCCTTGCGCGAGGCTCGCAACCGCATCGGTGACCACGGTCTTTTCGTCGTTGGTGACTTGGCGAATTTGCCTTTCAAGAAAGACGCCTTCGATGGCGCTGTTTCGATGCATGCTATTCATCATCTTGCCTTGCCTGAACATCCCAAAGCCTACGCGGAGATTCACCGCGTGCTTGCACCGGGTCGCACGGCAGCCATCGTCAACGGTTGGAGCGATCCGTTCATCAGCCGCATGGCGGAACCATTCATTGGCTTGGTGCGCAAGTTCTCCGGGCGTTCTGCCAAAAAGAAAAAGGAATGGCTGAGCGAAGATGCCCCCGCCGGAACCTTCGTGGAAAAAATGACCCCCGAATGGATGAAGCGTGAGATCGGTTCGAAGATGACCATCGAACTCAAGCCGTGGCGCGGATTGAGCACCCGCATTCTGCGCAACTTTGTGCGTCCCTTCGGCGGGCGGGCGTTTCTGAAATTCGTCTTCTGGCTTGAAGATATTTTCCCGGGATTCTTTGCTGAAAATGGACAGTATCCACTGATCGTCATAAAAAAATAGCGATGTCGAAACTGACCGACCAAGCCTATCTCACGCAGATCCAGTACAAAGATTCTGGCAACCTCAATGCGCGCCTGGCGATCCATCAACGGTTTAGTACAAATTCATATGGATGGTTTAATTGGCTCTTCGACCAATTGATCGAACTGCCAGTCAATGCCAACGTCCTGGAATTGGGCTGCGGCAATGGTGAGTTGTGGAAAGAATCCGCCAGCCGAATCCCCGCAGGCTGGGCGCTGACACTGACCGACCTCTCCGATGGGATGCTGGACGCGGCGTGGCGGAACTTAATTGTTATCAAGCGCGGCATCAAGTTCGAACAGGTGGATGTGCAATCTATTCCATATGCCGACAAGACCTTTGACGCGGTCATAGCAAATTACATGCTGTATCATGTGCCGGATCGTCAAAAAGCATTTTCAGAAATTCGGCGGGTTTTGAAGGATGATGGTGTCCTATTTGCCGCCACATCGGGCGTGAACCACTTGCGTGAAATGTATCAGTGGGTTGCCCGGGTGAACGGCGGAAAAACCGCGGAGTTTTCGTTGCAATTTATACTCGAAAACGGGAAAGACCAATTGCAAGAGTTCTTTCCGCGTGTAGAATTATCCCGTTACCCCGATGAACTACGAGTGACAGATGTGGACATCATTCTGGCGTACATTCGCTCCATGGCGTCTGTAGACACACTGTCTGCGGAAGAAATGAAGCGGCTCGAAGTGGAATTAAGAGAGAAACTGGCAAAAGATGGCGTTATTCAGATCTCGAAAGATGCCGGTTTGTTCCGCGCGATGAAGTAAGCGGTGGGTCAGGTGTCAAACCTGATTTATATGCAATAAAAAGCGATACTGGCGGGTTGAATACCCATAGGGTATGTAACCCACCCTACGACGAATAGGAGATTTCATGGACTGGAAAAATCAAGTCGTGCTCGTCACTGGCGGGACGGGTTCGTTCGGCAAAAAATTCACAAAGATTTTGCTGGCAGAGAAGCAGCCGAAGAAGGTCATCATCTTCAGCCGCGACGAATTGAAACAGCACGAAATGCAGGTGGGCGGATTCAACGATCCGCGCCTGCGTTACTTTATTGGCGATGTGCGTGATAGGGAAAGGCTGGTTCGTGCCATGCATGGTGTGGATGTGGTCGTCCATGCGGCGGCGCTCAAGCAGGTCCCGGCGTGTGAATACAACCCAATGGAAGCCATCAAGACCAACATCATGGGTACGGCGAATGTGGTCGAAGCGGCGTTGGATGCCGGCGTGAAGAAAGTGCTCACCGTCAGCACCGATAAAGCTGTCAGCCCGGCGAATTTATATGGCGCCACCAAACTTGCAGCGGAGAAACTCACGATCCAGAGTAATGCCTATGCCGGGGGCTCGGCAACCCGCTTCTCCTGCGTCCGATACGGGAACGTTGTCGGCAGCCGCGGCTCGGTGGTTCCGCTATTCCTCAAACAACGTTCCAATGGCAAGATCACCATCACCGATGAACGCATGACGCGCTTCTGGCTTTCGCTGGAACAGGGTGTACGCTTCGTTATCACCTGCATCGAGCAGATGGAAGGCGGCGAGGTTTTCATCCCGAAGATCCCCAGTACCAAAGTGACCGACCTTGCCCGTGCCATCGCGCCTGATGCCAATCTGGAGATCATCGGCATTCGCCCCGGCGAAAAACTGCATGAAATGCTCATCTCCGAAGACGAAGCGCGGCACACGATTGAACTGGAAAAGATGTTCGTCGTTCAGCCTGCTGAAGCGACCTGGTTCGGTTACTCATGGAAAGGCAAAGGCAACGAACTCAAGGAAGGTTTTTCGTATTCGAGCGACAACAACACCGAATGGCTCGATGTGGAAGGCATCAAGCAATACATTGCCCCATTCGAAGAATTATTCGCGCAGGGTAAACTCGAAGGATAGGAACGTGCCAGGGATCCGGTGAAAACCTGAACCCTCGCACTTGGAACTTCCCATGAAACTTCTCCTCACTGGCGTAAGCGGATTGCTCGGTATCAACTTCGCACAAGAGATGATGCAAGAGCATGAGATTATCGGCGTAGATCGCGGCAAACTGGTCAGCGCGCCGTTCAAGATATTGAAACAGGATTTGCTCGATGCCGGTTCTGTGGAGAAGATCCTCGATGCAGCCCAGCCCGATTGGATTGTCAACTGCGCGGCTCTTGCGGACCTCGATGCCTGTGAGAACAACCCGGACCTTGCCAAACGCCTGAACATGGACCTGCCCCGTCAGCTGGCACGCGCCTGCAAAACGCGCAGCATCCCCCTCGTCCACATTTCCACCGATGCCGTCTTCGACGGCGAAAAGGACGGCTTCTACACCGAAGACGACAAGCCCAATCCGCTCAGTGTGTACGCCAAAACCAAACTGGACGGCGAGTGGGCGGTGCTGACGGAAAATCCACAATCTATCGTCGCACGAGTCAATTTCTACGGCTGGAGCCTGGGCGGCAAACGCAGCCTTGCCGAATTCTTCCATCACAACCTGACCAACAACAAGAGCATGAGCGGATTTACCGATGTCGTCTTTTGCCCCATGCTTGTCAACGACACCACCCGCCTCCTCGTCAAGGTGTTGAAGCGCGGGTTGAGCGGACTGTATCATCTGGTCGGCACACAAGCCATGAGCAAATATCAGTTCGGCGTCGAAATTGCCCGCAAATTCAGCCTGCGCGAGAGCGACATTACCCCAAAATCCATCAGCTTCTCCGGCTTGCTCGCACGCCGCGCCAACAACCTGTGGCTCTCTACCCAGAAGTTATCCACAGACTTGGGCGAGGTTTTGCCCGTTTTCTCCACAGGCTTGGACGAGTTTTACACACAATTCCAACAGGGTTATCCACAAAAGATACGCAGTTATCAACAACCATAGGTCGGGTTACAAGCCGCCTCTCCCGACTTGTCCACAGGTTGATGCACAAAAACCGTCATTTTTCCACAGGAACTGGGCTTTTTCCCGGGAAAAATGGGAAACTTATCAGAAGTTATCCACAGTTTTGAGTCACTTATCCACAGGCAACTTTATCGGAGCCGCCATGAAAAACCTGCTAAAACTCGAACAATTCCTGCTTTTTTGCCTTTCCCTCTTTCTTTTTTCGCAGCTGGGCTATTCGTGGTGGCTGTATGCCCTGCTTTTTTTGACGCCTGACCTGAGTGCGCTTGGCTATCTGGCAAATCCTCGCTTCGGTGCCTGGACCTATAACCTGATCCACCATCAGGGAGTTGGGATCACGCTGTATGTTTTGGGCGCCCTTCTGACAATTCCCTGGCTAACCTTCGCCGGGACTTTGCTGTTTGGTCACTCCAGCCTCGACCGTGTCTTTGGCTACGGCTTGAAACATGAAGACTCTTTCCAAAATACCCATCTCGGCAGGATTGGAAACCCCAATAAGTGACAGTCGCTCTAGTGCGGATTGTCACTTCCAACTTTCGGAGGAACAAATGGAATTCAAGATCAACAACCACACCATCGGCTTGAACCACCCCACCTACTTCATCGCAGACATTGCCGCCAACCATGACGGCGACCTGGATCGGGCAAAAATGCTGATTCGTCTTGCCAAAGAAGCGGGCGCCGACGCGGCAAAGTTTCAGCATTTTCAAGCGCCCAAGATCGTCTCAGACTATGGCTTCACCCACATGGATTCCAAGGTCAGCCATCAAGCCACGTGGAAGAAATCTGTCACGGAAGTCTATGCCGCCGCGTCCGTCTCCCAGAGTTGGACACCCATCCTCAAGGAAGAGTGTGACAAAGCCGGCATCGACTTCTTTACCTCACCGTACGATTACGATTCCATTGAGCATGTTGACCCGTACATTCCCGCCTTTAAAGCGGGTTCTGGTGAAATTGACTGGATCGAAGCGCTGGTACACATGGCATCCAAGGGAAAACCGATGATCATTGCCAGCGGCGCAGCCGATATTGCCGATGTGCAGAGGGCTGTCCATGCGATCCTCAAGGTCAATAAACATCTATGCCTGATGCAGTGCAACACCAATTACACCGCCAGCCTCGAGAACTACGATCATATACATTTAAATGTTTTGAAGACCTATGCCACCATGTTCCCCGATGTGGTGCTTGGTCTTTCCGATCATACCCACGGGAACGCGACGGTTCTCGGTGCGGTGACATTGGGTGCTCGTATGATCGAGCGTCACTTCACCGATAGCAACGACCGTGAAGGTCCTGATCACAAGTTTGCGTTAAACCCCGCAGACTGGGCGCACATGGTCGAAGAGACACGCCAACTTGAGCGGGCGTTGGGTTCGGCGGATAAATTCATCGGTGGTAACGAGCAGGAAACCAAGGTAGTGCAGCGCCGTTGTCTGCGCGCCGCACGTGATATCAAAGCAGGCGAAACCTTTACCCGCGACATGATAGACGTTCTGCGCCCCGCCACACCGGGGGCGGTCAAGCCGCATGAGATTGAGAATGTGATCGGCACAAAGGCTTTGGTCGATATGCCCAAAGGAAAAGAATTACGCTGGACGGATTTGGGTGTGTAACCTGCCATGAAACGTAAACATATTATTCGAGTCATGCTCCTATTGGCGGGGTTGGGTATTATTGTAGTTGCTCTCTTCGCATATCAGCTCGGGTTGGATAACGATGCAGGCTGGGGCAGGGGGCGCTGGTTGATCCTCGCTGCTGGGGTGGTTACGGCTTTGTTTGGAGCTTCGGACTGGATCTTGCCGTTTTTGTATCGTTTACCCTGGCTAGGCGGGGTCCGCTTTCTGGTGGAACCAGATAATGAAGACGTACATAGCCGACAGTCTGTGAAAGGAAGCGGGGTTTTATCCGATTTCATTCTGACCATCTTGTTCATTGGGGCGGTCTTGTTGTACGGTTGGGTCATCACTGTTGGCAGGTTCGACCGGTTTCCACCCGGCAAGGATTATTACGGACTGCTGACGCAGGCTTTTCAACATGGTCAGGCTCACCTGCTGGTGGAGCCAGAATTGGAACTCTTGCAGTTGGAGAATCCCTACGATTACGAACAACGCAAGAATGTTCCGCATCTTTGGGATATAACCCTGTATGATGGAAAATATTTTCTGTATTGGGGTCCGGCGCCTGCCGTGTTGGGGGTTATTTTTTCATCGGTCACCCTACAGCCTGTAACTGATTCCGGACTGGTTTTTGCACTGGTTGTTGGCACAGCTTTGTTTTCCGTTCTGCTTTTGCGCCGTGTCAGCATTGATGCGGGTTTGCCTGCCTGGTTGTATTGGGGTGGGGTGCTCTCTCTGCTTGTGAACATCCCATTGATCTGGATGCTGACCCGCCCGAAATACTACGAGGTTGCCACAGCGGGTGGCTTATGCTTTATGGTGATGGGTTTTTATTTTTTCCACCTTGCTTTTCGATCCGGTGTGGTACGGAACATTCACCTGATATTGGCTTCCCTGTCTCTCGGGCTGGCGGCTGCCTCACGCATGAGCCTGATCCCTGGCATTGCGTTACTCGCCGCCCTGATGGCATGGAAGATATACGTCCAACGCAAAGGTCAAGGACCGACTGCCATAATTGCTTCGTGGTTGGCAGCGGCGTTGCCGCTTGCCTTGGCAGCGGTGTCAATGGCTTGGTATAACTTTATCCGTTTTGGGTCCATCCTTGAATTTGGGTTCACCTACACATTGACCGGTCCGACGCTCTCCCCGCTGGCTGCAGATGTGTTTTCGCCGCGATATACCTTGGCAAACCTGTACACCTACTTTTTCCGTCCCCCCAGTATCGGTGCAGAGTTCCCGTTTGTGCGGCTGGATTGGATCCGCGAAGATATGTGGCCCGTGTTTTTGCGTCTGCCGGAAGGATACTATTATACAGACCCGGTTGCCGGAGTTTTTCTGATGGTTCCGATAATAGGTCTGACAGTGCTATTTGCGGTTCGAAGCATGTGGCGGTGGCTGAATGGCGACCTGTCCATGTCCGTTCATCACCCGATTGGATTATTGCTCGTGGCTCTGGCTGGATATTTTGCGCTCCAAACCGGCGTGTTGGTCGTGTTTGCTGCGTCCAATATTCGTTACCTTGTGGATATTGCACAGGAATTGATCTTGCTGGCTGTGGTGTTTTCCGGTACGTATCTTCCTGTGTTTGCTGTAAACCGCTTCCAAAAAGGGACGGTGGCAATCTTGTGGTGGCTTGCCGTGCTTGCCACCCTGAGCATGGGCTTGTTGATCGGGCTGACGGGTGACCGCAATCTCTTCCTGAATCAAAACCCGCAGTTGTACTATCAGCTGGCGGAATGGTTTAGCCGTTGATGCGCATCCTATACTTCTCTCTCGGTTACTCCACCCATGATTATCGCTTTCTCAAAGCCATATCCGATGGCGGGCATGAGGTCTTTTTTGCTCAACTCGAGGGTAATCAAAGACAAGTGGAAAGCCGCGCTGTCCCTGAACATGTCCATCAGGTGATCTGGAAGGGTGGACGCGGACCATTTACATGGGGCAGCCTGCCTGCTTTGGTCGCGGACTTCAAACGCATCGTACGGGACCTCAAGCCTGATCTCGTCCATGCGGGTCCCATCCAAACCTGTGCCTTTATCGCCATCCTCGCTGGCGCGAAGCCTCTCCTCACCATGTCTTGGGGATTTGACTTGATGGATGATGTCCACAAGGGTTGGATGTGGGAGTTTGCAACCAAGTACACGTTGAGACGTTCGAATTTCTTCACGAGCGATGCCAACGTCACCAAAGACAAGGCGGTTGCCTATGGCATGGACTCGGAGAAAACGATCGTCTTTCCGTGGGGCGTGGATTTGGAACATTTTTCGAAGAAAGAGGAAAGAGGAAAGAAAGAAGGTTTTATTCTCTTCTGCAATCGTTCCTGGGAAGCGCGTTACGGCGTGGATGTGTTGGCGCGTGCCTTTGTGAAAGTTGCGCGACAGCATGAAGACATCCGCCTCATCCTTCTAAATGGCGGGTCGCAAGGTGCGAACATCCGCAGAATTTTGCAGAGTGGCGGCGTGGAAGAATATGTCACCTTTGGCGGGCAGATCTCGCAGACCGATCTGCCGCGCTGGTATCATATGGCAGATTTATATATCTCGCCCTCGCATGTGGACGGTTCATCTGTGTCATTGATGGAGGCGTTAGCCTGTGGATTACCCTGCCTCGTGTCGGATATTCCCGCCAACAAGGAATGGGTATTCGAGGATGAAAATGGATGGCTCTTCCGCGATGGAGATGCGGATCACCTGGCGGAAAAGATTCTTGCGGCAATCCGTCAGCGTGAGAAACTGCCTGGGGTTGGCGAATCAGCCCGAAAGTCGGCAGAGATGCGTGCGGATTGGAAAAAGAATGCTGAGGCGTTGATGAAGGTCTACGAAACCATCATCAAGAAAAAATAGAGAAGAATACACTTCTGATAGGATGAAAAAATGGAGATCAACAAAAATTATAAAATTGTGGCGGACGAAGTGTATGTTGGCAAAGGTGTCCGCATTGGAGACGGTGTCACCATCTCTGGCGGATTTGATTTTACGACTGGAACGTTGAAGCCTGCCAGGAAAGTTGTGCTTGGTGATGGGGTTTTCCTTGGGCATAATATCGAGATCGCCTGCCCGTCCATTGAGATCGGCGATTACACCATGATCCGGGAAGATACGAAGATCACGGGACGTAAAGAAGCAAAGTTAGGCAGTTGCTGTTGGATCGGTCAGACCTGCATTCTTAATACGCATGGCGGTTTGTTCATTGGGAACGGTGTCGGCATTGGAGCCCATAGCCAATTGTGGACGCACATCCGCTTTGGTGATGTGTTGCAGGGTTGCAGGTGGGAGGGTGATACGCCTATGTATGTGGAAGATGATGTCTGGTTTGTGGGGCATTGCCTTGTGTCGCCTATTCGCGCGAAGAAGAAGAGCATGGCGATGTTGGGTTCGGTCATTACCAGAGATATGGAAGAGAATCATATTTATGCTGGCGTGCCAGCCAAAGATATGAGCGACAAATTGGGCTATCAATATGAAGATGTGAGCGTGGAGAATAAGTATGAGGTGATGCAGGGGAAACTGGCTGAATTTTATAGTCAGCATCCGGAGTATCCGCGTTCGATTGTTATTGTAAAAGACCCTGCTGAGATCGATGCCAGCGAAAAAACATTTTTTGATGTATCCAATCGTACATACACGAAAAGACTCACGGAAGAGGAAATGGAATTCATGAAATTCCTGTTGGTGACGATCAAGTTCTATCCGGCTGCAACGAAATAGAATTCTCTACGTTTTTCTGCTTGAAAATGAAACCCTACACCTCCCTTAAATCCATCCTCGCGGAATTTTTCCCTCTGCACCGCACGCTTGTCTCGGACGACCATGACAAGACGTTGGAGATCGTCGGTTCGTACATGCCCGATTCTTCCAACTACACCATCGAGACCTATGCGCCGCTCAAGCAAGTCTGGACGTGGAAAGTGCCGGAACGCTATGTCGTGCATGAAGCGTATCTGGAGATCGAAGGCGGCGAGCGCATCGTGGACTTCAAGGACAATCCGCTGCATATCGTTTCATACTCGTTGCCAGTGGATAAAGTTCTGAGCTTTGAAGAACTCCAGCCGCATTTGTATTTCAACGAAAAACTTCCGCACACGGTGCCGTGGGTTTTTAAATATTACGAACGTGACTGGGGATTCTGTCTGCCGAAAAACACTTTTGATAAACTCTCGCGAGATAAAAAATACCGCGCGGTCATCAAGTGCGAATTTATCACCGACCCGGCGCAGGGATTCAAAGTTGCCACGGCAGTCGTCCACCCTGAGGGTGGCCCCAACCCCGAAGTGGGCGAGTTTCTGGTGCAGGCGCATACCTGTCACCCCATGCAGGCGAACGACGATGGCGCAGGCGTGGTCAGTACCATCGAAGTGGCGCGCCGCCTCGCCGAAAAACCGTTGCCGCGCGGTTCGATGAGCGTCCGCTTCTGGTTCGGACCGGAGACTATCGGCACCATCGCATGGCTGGCTCACAACGAGAGTCTGATTCCAAATCTGCGAGGCGGCATTTTCATGGAGATGACAGGCAATCAAAACAAAATCGCCTGGCATCATACGCGGCAGCACAACCATTTGTTGGATAAAGTAACGAGTTACGTGTTACGAGATACGGATTACGAAGCGCGCGACTTCGCCGCTGCACCTGCCAACGATGAACGCGTCATCAATGGACCTGGCGTGAACGTGCCGTGTATCTCCATCAATCGTTTTCCATATGATGAATATCACACCACCGACGATAATCTCGACATCATGCACGAGGATATGCTCGTCGGCGCGGCGCAGACCGCTGAAGAAATCATCCGCATATATGCCAGCAATTACACACCAAAGCGCACCTTCCGCGGACCGGTCTTCCTCAGCGGCTACGGTCTCTGGGTGGATTGGCGCGAGAACTGGGCGCTCAACCGCGCCATTGAAAAGATCATGATGCGCTTCGAAGGTCAGCATACCGTTTTTGAGATCGCCGAACAAGTTGGTCTGGATTATTGGACGGTGCGAGATTACGTGGAGAAATTCCGCGCGAAGGGGTTTGTCAATCCGTTGCCAATTCCGTTTGAAGGAGATATTGCGTGACACGCGTGGTAGCCATCATTCAAGGACGCATGTCCTCTTCCCGTTTGCCGGGGAAAATTCTTGCCGATATTGGCGGACAGCCGATGTTGAGTCGGGTGTACGTGCGTACTTCCAGGGCGAAGACCCTCAATGAGGTCATCTTTGCCACGACGACAGACGGCTCAGACGACCCCGTAGCAGAATACTGCGACTTCTCGGGCATTCCCTTCACCCGTGGCAGTCTGTATGATGTGCTGGACCGGTACTATCAAGCCGCGAAAGAAGCCAAAGCGGATGTGATCGTGCGTATCACGGCAGATTGTCCCGTAATCGACCCTGAGCTGATCGATAACGTGGTCAACACTTTGCTTGAAGATGAATATGATTTCGTCTGCAACCGCCTGCCGCCGCCGTGGACGAGAACCTATCCCATCGGCCTGGATGTGGAAGCCTGCACCTTCAAGGTCTTGAAAAAAGCCTGGAAGGAAGCCAAAGAACCCCAGCACCGCGAACATGCCATGCCATATTTCTATGAAGGCGTTGAACTGACAACGATCAACCGTCAACTACAAACCGGTCTTTCCCCACGCGGATATAATATCGCCCTGCTGCACCACACCACCGATTTCGGCGATTACCGCTGGACGGTGGACACGCCTGAAGACCTGGAATTTATGCGAGAAGTTTATTCTCGCTTCGATGGACGCGATGATTTCACTTGGAAAGAAGTCCTTGACCTTGTCCACGATAATCCTGAACTCGCGAAGATCAATGCAGGGGTTCAACACAAAACCCTGAAAGATATTGACGAACGCGCCACTGGTAACTGACCACTGGCTACTGGTTACTGATGTCACTGATTACCCTTTTTTCCGCCCCCAAACCATTCACCAATCCGCATATTGCGATGATCCAGCGCAACGCCATCAAATCGTGGACGCTTTTGCCGGATGTCGAAGTCATTTTGCTTGGTGAAGAGCAAGGTCTCGCCGAAGCCGCAAAGGAACTTGGTGTGAAACACATACCCAATGTGGAGCGCAATGCCAACGGCGTGCCGTTGATCTCATCCATGTTCAAACTGGCGCGCGAGAACTCAACCAGTGAATTACTTTGCATCATCAATGCCGATATGATCCTCATGTCTGATTTTGTGGAAGCGGCAAAAAAGGTCAAAGGTCTAAGGTCGAAATTCGTCTTGTTGAGTCAGCGTTGGGATTTGGATGTGACTGCGCCGCTCGATTTTTCGGGAGATTGGAGCCGTGGTCTGCGGTCAATGGTCAATGGTCAAGGTCAACTCCATCGTCCCGCCGGAAGCGATTTTTTCCTCTTTCCAAAATCCTGCTACACCGACATTCCGAACTTCATCATCGGGCGCGCCGGTTGGGATAACTGGATGATCTACAAAGCGCGAAAAGAAAATTGGGCGGTGATCGATTGCACGCCATCGGTGATGATCGTGCATCAGAACCACGACTACGCTCATCTGCCTGACGGCAAGCCACATTATGAACACCCTGAAACAAACGAAAATATTCGGCTCGCAGGCGGACAGGCGAATGTGCGTTACACGATTCTAGATGCGTCTCATCAACTCGTGGATGGTAAACTTATCCGCCCGAAACTGACATCCTTGCGCTTCACACGTAAATTTGAGTTGTTCTTACGTGCAATATTTTTCTTTTTGCCTGAGAATGTGATCGAGAACATTGCCCGCCCGAAGCGATGGCGAAAACGAATCGAGAAAATGTTTCGATAATTCGATATTCGAATTTCCAATATCGAATATCGTTCACTAAACTTGAAACCTGGAACCTGATACCCCATGCGAAAAGGTCAAAACCCCGCCAAGTCTGCCAAATCTGTAGCCAAGCCTGAGCGAATCACGGTTGCGCTGCTCAACTACATCCCGTTCCTGAGCGGATTCTACGCCGAGACTCTTGATGTGCTCAAAGTCTCGCTTGAGTCCATGCGCAAGGATGCGGGACTGCCCTTCGATTTGATGATCTTCGACAACGGCTCGTGCGCCGAAGTGCGCGACTATCTTGTCAAAGAAAAAGAAGAGGGACGAATTCAGTATCTGATTCTCTCTGAAAAGAACATGGGCAAGGGTGGCGCATGGAACGTGATGCTGGCGGGCGCGCCGGGTGAGATCATCGCCTACACTGACGCCGATGTGCTCTTCTACCCCAATTGGCTGAAAGCCTCCGTTGACCTGCTCGAAACCTATCCGAACGTTGGCATGGTCACTGCACGCCCCTTTCGCACGCCCGAAAACTTCCTGCAAAGTTCCATCACATGGGCGAAGCAAAACGCCCAACTTGAACAGGGCGACATCCTGCCCTACGAATGGTTCTACGAATTTTCCACCACGCTCGGTTTTTCCGATGACGAACTGAAAAAAATCTACAGCGAAACCACCGACTACCGCGTCACCTACAAAAATCTGCCCGCCTATCTGGGCGCGAGCCACTGGCAGTTCACCGCATACAAATCCGTGCTCGCACAGTTCCTGCCCTTCGACATGGACAAACCGATGGGGCAGGTGCGTCAATTGGATGAACGCATGGATGCCGCTGGCTATCTGCGATTGATGCCCGTGGAGCGTTACGCCCAGAACATGAGCAATACGCTTCCTTCCACGCTCAAAATCGGTTCAACACCCAAACAGGATTCCCGCTCCAAGCGTCTCTGGGACCTGCCCTTCATCAAAAAACCGTTCATGGCGTTGTATAACTTCATCTTCAACCTCTACTACAAATGAATCAACTTCTCTCCTCTCTGCTCGTCTGCCCCGATTGCAAACAACCCTTTTCCATAAAAGAAGAAAACGTCTGGCGCTGTGCCAACGATGGACGCGAAGTCTGCATTCACGAAGGCAAGCCCGTCTTCACGCCCATGCCAGAGACGGCGCACGTCTACGAACGCATCGAGCGCGGACCCGATCAGGGCACTCCGTGGCGGCAGGCGAATTGGAAATTTTTACAGGAGCAGGTCCAAGGTCAGAACAAAGAAGCGTTGATCTTCGATGTCGGCGCAGGGCATGGCGACTTCGCCCGAATCTTCGCGGGACGAAACTATCTATCTGTGGATGTTATCCCATACCCTGAAGTAGACTTGGCGTGTGATCTCGGCGAATGTATCCCGTTCAAAGAAAATACCTTCGACATGCTGGTGCTGATGAATGTCTTGGAGCATGTCTATCATTTCCATGAGTTGCTCGATGCGCTGTATTATTTGCTCAAGCCCGGCGGCTCATTGGTGATCGCCGTGCCGTTTATGATCAAGGTGCATCAAGCCCCGTTCGACTTTCAGCGCTACACTCATTATTCGCTCGAACAAATGGCGCGCCAGCACGGATTTGAAATTGCACTGCTCGAAGGCTACTACGACCCGATCTTTTTCGTTGGCGAAGGGACGCGCAACCTGCGCTTTTGGGTGCTGCCCAAACTTCCGCGCCTCTCACGTTGGTTTGGTCGTGGATTGTTGATCCTTATCGAAGGTTTGATTGCGCTGATGAAACCGCTCATTGGTGGCGGCTATGTGAAATCACCTGAGACCGCCAAAAACCCCGCTGCCATTGGGTATCATTTGGTCTTCAAGAAGCCGAAGTAAACAAAACACAACATGACCAAACGCATTTTCATCTCCGCCGACCACGGCATGGCAATCATCTACTTCCTGCAAAGCGACGTCGTCTCGACGCTGCTTGATGCGGGCGTGGAAGTCGTTGTCCTCACCGATGACGACACCAAAGAAAAAATCGCAGAACGCTTTGCAAGACCAGGCTTGACCTTCGAAGGTTTGCGCCTCAAACAAGCCAACGAATACGCCAAAAAAGTTCAGCCAAGAATCCAATGGCTGCTCGGCTACCTGCGCCGCGTCGGCGGATCGCGCCGCATCAACACCGAAGCGATGGACAGCCACATCTGGGAAGTCTGGGCGGAGAACGGTTGGAAATTCCGCCTCGGCATCTGGATTCCCTCCGCGTTGATGATTTTCCTCCTGCGGAATTTTTCATGGGCGCGCAAACTCTTGGTGCGGATGCAAAACCGCTTCACACCTACCCCGGGCTTGTACTCTGATCTCTTCGACAAATACCAACCCGACATGGTCATCGCCTCCACCCCCGGCTGGCGCATGGACCGTTACCTCCTGCGCGAATCCGCCCGACGCGGCATCCCGAACATGACCGTCATCGTCGGTTGGGACAATTCGTCCTCGTACAACGTCTCTGGTGCGGATGTGCAGTGGGCAACTTGTTGGTCACAACTGCAAAAAGATGAACTGGTCTACGGCTCTGACTGGGATCCAGAGCATGTCAACATCGGCGGCATCCCCTCGTATGACGGATATTTCCGCAAGCAATGGCTCATGCCGCGTGACGAGTATTTCAGACTCCACAATCTCGACCCCAAACGCAAGTTGATTTCCTACGCCAGCAGTTTCGTCCATTTTGCGCCGAACTTCCCGAACATTGAGGCGCTTGCAAAATTAGTTTCATCGGATGCGCTGGCAGAACCTTCACAGTTGTTGATCCGTTTGCACCCAAGTCACTTTCAAGACAAGCCGAAGATCTTTGCCGAAGAACGTCAGCGCGTGTTCGACTTGGAGAAGAAATACCCGCATGTGCATGTGGTTCAGCCGGTGGCGTTGGGCGGCTCGCTCGGTTATTACGGCGGCGAGGACATGGACGAAAAATCGTCCATGATGGCGTATTCGGATGTGCTGGTTACCGTCTACTCGACCATGCTGGTGGAGACCGCCGTTCACGACACGCCCATGATCGCCGCGACCATTGACGTGCCAGGCGGGTGGAACAAGCCGAATAAATTCTCGCTTTCGCTGAAAGAGATCGGCGATTGGCCCACGCACAAACGCTTTCGTGAGGCAAAGGCTGGCAGAGTCGCTTCGGATGAAAAGCAACTGCTCGAAGCGTTGAATCTCTATCTGCATGATCGAAGCGTTGATTCCGTCGAGAGGAAAAAGTTCGTCGAGAACGAGATCACGTTCACCGATTCGTCCTCCGGCAAACGGACGGCAGAGTTTATCTTGAAGGTCTTGAACGGGCAGGCGGCGCGGTAACGTGCGCCGCCGTTTCATGGTAAAAATGGGGGTTGGAGTATCAATGAAACAAAAACAACTGGTATTTTCGCTGATCGTCGCTCTTGTGATTTCCGCTTGTGGTGGGGAAGCGACGCCCACCTTGAGCGCGGATGAAATTGCCCAAACCGCAGTTGCGGAAGCATGGATCGTGGTCACTCAGACCGCTGCCGCCATGCCGACTGCCACCCCCGTCCCACCGACGAACACCCCCGAACCGACCGCCACCTTTGCACCCACCCTGGCGATACTTCCTACGCTTCCGCCTGCGACGGTGGCGGTGCTTACCACCCCGACCGCAGACGTGTGTAATCAGGTGCCGGTTGCCGAACCACAAGGCGCGCTGATCAATGTTGAATTTGATAATAAATCCGAAGGACAGGTCAACCTTGCTTTTGGGATGAACACCCCCAACGATAAAGGTGAATGTTTTACCTACTCCTTTGGCTTGGGGAAGGGGGATGTGTACGCAGCCAAGGTGGTGTCGGGTTGCTATTGGGGATATGCATGGGTCACCGGCGCTGTACCCTCGGTTGCGCGGACGGGCGGGACGATCCTGTGCCTGACCGACACGGCGCGCACCTATCACGTTGTCATTACCGCCGAGACCATTACGTTCAAATGACCGTGAACCGTTCCATGTTCCTCTTTTATTTTTCGATCACGCTTGCCATTGCTTCCAGCGCGTTGTATCATTTTGTTGCCAAAAGCACCCCGGCAGATGTGAATTTCACTGTCTCGCTGTTGGTAACGTATGCTGTAGCTTTTGTCGTTACTCTCTTCACTTTCTTTTTCTTTCCGGCGAAGGACGGCATTGCGGCGGAACTCAGGCAACTCAACTGGGCAAGTGTTGGGCTGGCAGTTGCGATTGTAGGTATCGAGTTCGGTTTTTTGCTTACCTACAAAGCCGGGTGGAATCTTGGTATCGCGGCGGTATTGGTCAATGTGGTCGCATCGTTGATCCTGCTTCCCGTGGCGATCTTTCTTTTCAAAGACAAAATTTCATGGGTAAATATCACCGGAATTTTTGTCTGTTTCGTTGGGCTCCTCATGCTGAACTGGAAAAAATAAAACATGCTTTCTCGCTTTAAGTCCGCTGCCCGCATTTTGATCAAGGGCGAACCCAAAAAGAAAACCCGCAGCCCGATTCCCGCCATTACGCCGGAGGAACTGGCGGAGATCAGGCAATTCTTTCCGCGTGAAAAATTCTTTGTAATGGGTCATGCCCGCTCTGGTACGACCCTGCTCATGCGCCTTCTACGCTTGCATGCTGAAGTCCACTGTAATTATCAGGCGCATTTTTTTACGCGCAAACCCATGCTGAAATCGCTGGTCGATTCGCCCGAAGCCGAGGAATGGCTGACGCGCAAATCCAACCGCTGGAATCAGGGGCGCGACCTTTCTCCGCTCGTTTTGCGTGCCGCCGCCGACTTCATTATGGAGCGCGATGCCGCCCGTGAGGGCAAATCCATCGTCGGCGATAAAAGCCCCTCATCCACGATCCATGGGCAGGTCGTGCGTGATACGCATCTTCTCTATCCCGATGCCAAACTCATTTACATCGTTCGGGATGGGCGCGACGTCCTCATCTCGGAACGCTTCCGCAATTTTGTTGAAGAATCAAAATTCCTCACATCCGAAGACAAGCGCATCATTTCGGACCTGAAAACGGATTCGGCTCCATTCGGCGACGGACGCCGCTCGATCTTTACAGAAACCTCCATCCGCAACATTGCCAAACGCTGGGCGGACGATCTGAACGAGATCGATTCTGAAAGCAAGCGCCTGTATCACGAGAGGTACATTTCCCTCCGTTATGAAGATCTATTGTCCGACCCATTCGCGCAAATGTCCCGCTTGTGGAAATTCCTCGGCGCCAAAAAGGTCAGTAGAACGTTAGAGAAGCAATTGCTTGCTGAGATGACTTCCAATCCCGATGAAGAATGGCAGGCGAAACGAAACGAAGGCATTGCCTCCTTCCTGCCAAAGGGACAGGCAGGCAACTGGCGGCGCTTGTTCACCGAAAAAGACAAGGCGCTGTTCAAGGAAATTGCCGGTGAAGTGTTGGTCAAGTGGGGATATGAACAGAATGCTAATTGGTAGTTCTACCCATGCCATTTTGCTGAGCAGAAAACCTGGCGCATGATGAAAAAGTTTTCCACTGATCTTCAAAAACGATTGGCGCCATTTGTATTTGGCGCTCTTTTCCTTATCGGGCTGTCCTTGATCGTGGAATTTCTCGCGCCGCGCTCTGAACCTGAAAACCAATTTTTTTTGGGTTTATCCTTAAGGCGGTTTCTGTTAGGGACATTCTTTATATTTTGGGGCTTACTCAGTTTGGTCTTGACGGTTTGGGACCGGTTGCGAGTTGGAAGATTGGGGGCAACGATCGAGCGCAGCGCCAATTTCTGGTCTCCGTGGGTATTGGTTGTTTTTTATCTCACAGCTTTGCTGTCGATCTCCTTGTGGATCGCCATGCTCCCCCCCATTTTGGGAGTCTTTAAGTTCCTGCGTTCGATGCGCGAGCAATTGGATGCTTTGTTTCTATGGCTTTTTGCCTTCATGGCATTCGGTGTGGCGTATGTCAAGATGGCATATTCCCATTTTTTGATCGAAAGCAGGGTGGTTAAACATATTGAGCGTTTCATTTTTGCATCGACCATTTTTGTCGGTGTCTTCTTTCTTTATGCGCACTTTGCCGTTTTGATCGGATGGGTGGACAAGGGGAAATATGCCTTCTGGGATCTTTGGGCTGCGGAGTTTATCCAGGGGCGGCTCTACATTCCAAATCCGCCCTATACCCATGACCTGACGTTATACGAAGGCAACTGGTATATCCCCATGCCTCCCCTGCCCGGTATTCTCATGGTTCCGCTCGCTTATTGGGTTGGGGCTGAAAACATTAACGCAAGTTATTTCTCCATTTTTTTTAGCGCCTTGAACGGAGTTCTTGTCTTCTTGATCCTTGAAGAACTCAACCAACGAAAATGGTTGCAACTCTCTCGTTCTGTAATCTTGGTTTTGGTCGTTCTTTTTCTTTTTGGAACGCCGCATTTGTGGGTGGGAATCAGCGGCAGAGGATGGTTTGTCAGCCAGATATTAACTGTGTTTTTCCTGGCACTGGCTATATATGCAGCTTTGAGGCGCTGGTCTGCCTGGTGGGTGGGGATGTTTATTGGGCTGGCGATAACAGCACGCCCCAACAGTTTGATGACCTGGCCCTTTGTTTTTGCCATTTCGATGCAACTGCTCAGGGAGAAACAGGGACGGATCCATTTGAAGGAGGCGTTTTTCTGGAGCGCTAAGACAGCAATCCCTATTCTTCTGGCAGTAGCTGGTTTGCTGTACTATAACTACTTGCGCTTTGAAGATTTTCTGGATTTTGGATATTCGAACATCAATGGCGGTCCGGCGATTGTACAAAATGTTCAAACATGGGGCGTGTTCCACCCCCATTTTGTCCCAAGGAATCTGCATGCAATGTTCCTGGAATTACCATGGATCAACCCGGGCGGGCGCTGGCTGATTGAGCCTTCCGCCGCTGGAATGAGCATCTTTTTGACCACACCAGCCTTGATCTATCTTTTTCGGCGTTATCCCAAAGCATGGTGGGTGATCGGCGCATGGACTGCCATTCTTTTCAACATTGTTTTGCTTAGCATGTATCATAATACCGGCGCACACCAATTTGGATATCGATACATTTTGGATTTGCAGGTTCCGTTGTTTGCCATGCTTGCCGTGGGCATGAAAGAAAGGATTCCCTGGCATTTTATACTCCTTGTTGTTCTAAGTGTTGTGATTAACTTGTATGGGGCAAATTGGTTCATGAATGGTTGAGATCATCATTGTAATTGTAAAAGGATGAGAACATGAAGTATCTAATCGCTGGTCTTGGTTCTGTGGGACGACGTCACATGCGCAACCTGGTTGCGCTGGGTGAGACGGACATCGTCCTCTATCGCACACACAAAGCCACCCTGCCCGATGATGAACTTGCGGGCTACCCTGTTGAAACCGACTTTGCCGAGGCGTTGAAAAAACACAAGCCGGATGCGGTCATTGTTTCGAATCCCACCTCGCTTCATTTGGATATAGCAATTCCGGCGGCGGAAGCAGGGTGCGCGATCTTGTTGGAGAAGCCCATTGCCGCTTCGATGGAACGTGTGGACGTTCTACAAAAAACGGTTCAGAAAAGCGGCTCGAAGGTGCTTGTGGCGTTCCAGTTCCGTTTTCATCCGGGAATGGTTAAGACCCGGCAATTGATCGAAAACGGTGAGATCGGACGTGTTGTTTCGGCAAGCGTTCATTTTGGCGAGTATCTGCCCGCCTGGCATCCGTGGGAGGATTATCGCACCGGTTATGCGGCGCGGGCAGATATGGGCGGTGGTGTGGTGGCGACCCAATGTCACTCTCTCGATTATCTGCCGTGGCTGGTCGGGAAGCGGGTTGAAGCCGTATGGGGCTTTGCCGCGAAACTCAGCGACCTCGAAGTGACTGCGGATGATACGTCCAAGATCGGTTTGCGATTTGATGGCGGCGCATTGGGCAGTCTCCATCTCGATTACAACCAACAGCCGCCAGAACATGAGTTCCGCATCATTGGCACGAACGGCACCATCAAGTGGAATCTTACCGATGGGGCGGTGAGAATCTACCGCACGGAGAAAAAAGATTGGGATGTGTATCCATTGCCCGAAGGTTGGGAGCGCAATGTTATGTTCCAACAGCAGACGAAGCATTTTGTGGATGTGGTCAAAGGGAAAGCAGAGTCATCTTGTCCGCTGGAGGACGGTATTCAAGTGCAAAGGATCATCGCATCTGTGCATGAATCGCAAAGAGTAGGGAATCTGATCTCGTTGAAGTAATGAAAAGCGGCGGAGAACATCCGCCGCTTTTTTATTGTAAAGCATCCCAGTTAATATTGGTTGAGTCTTTTTTCAAGTACACCTTGATTTTGGGGGCGATGGTGATGAAGTTGTAGTTGACCAGATAGGGTTCGGCTTCTGCGTTTGTATTTTCCCAAATTTGGACGATCACATCTGGTTGGAGTTCTCCGAAGGTGTGGGCGTAATCCCATTTCATGTGACCGGGGCGCATGTTCGGAATGTCTGGAATTCCCATTGGCGTGCGAACGTTTTGATGGGCAATGTAAGGGTCGGCTTTGCCGAGAATGTCGATAGCATAACGGTCTGGCAGGAGGTAGGGAATGGTCCCTGCGCCGATGACGGCGATGGATGCTCCCGGTTTGGTGACCTTTTCGAGCGCGATGGCAATTTGCAGATTACGGTCATTGCCTGCAACATAATCGGGGCGGCGGGCGAGATTCCAACGTTCAATGGATTTCCACTCGCCGATCAGGGCGTTAAAGGTCAGCAGGGAGAAAGCGAACAGAACGAGGAAGGTTGCGCGCCAGCCAACTTCGCCGTAATTCTGATGTTTCAGGTTCAGGGAATTCGCCGCACGTTTCAACCACTCCACGGATGCCCAGCTGAAACCAACGAAATACAACGGCATGACAATGACGATATAACGGTTCGCACCGCCGTGATTCTCCCATGCATCGCCGCCGACATAGACGGAGTAGGCGATCTGCGCAGCGAGTAGAAGTGTGAGCAGGGCCACTTTCCAATCACGGCGGAAGAGGAAGATGGATAAGGGTAGGAGGAATAAAACCCAATTATGGAAGTAGGCGAATTGTATCAGGGCATATATGCCGCGCATCAGACGGAGGGTGAGATTCCAACCTTCCACTTTGAGGTAGTAGGTGTTGGGCAGCCATTCACCAAAATATATGAAGCGTGCAATGGATTGTCCGCCGAGAAAGAGGATGAGCAAACCCAACCCCCAGACGAGATGTTGTTTGCGATTCTCTTTTTGTACCCAGAATAACATGACCAGTAGGACGATGTACGGAACCGCCATGTCGAAGCGGACAAGAGTGGAGATGGCGAGCAGAATGTAGATCCAGATATTGAAGCGACCTTCACTTTTCACAGCGAGCAGCACCGCATAGGTCAGTATCAAGGTGAGGAGACTCACTTCCATGCCGAGCAAGCCGAAGGAGTTGAGCGGGGCATAGAAAGAAGTAAAGGCTACAGCGGCGAGCATGACGAAGAGATCGCTGCTAAAGTGTTCAACCAGTTTTTTAACGAGAAACAGGTTCAGCGTCAGGAGAGAAGCGCCGAGAATTTGGATGTAGAGTCCGGTTTGATTTAATCCAACTGGCAGGAGGTGGACGAGTGCCATGATTCCCGTCCAAAGGGGGTTGGTGATACCTTCTACGCGCTCGCCGGGATTCCAAACCAGTCCGTTGCCGTGGGCGAGGTTGTAGGCGTAGCGCATCGAGATCATGGCGTCGTCGAAGAGGACGTAGTAGGTGGTGCCTTCGATGACAAAACTGGTGGCGACGATGTAACGATAACAATAGACGATGTAGCCAAGCACCAGGATGCCAAAGAGAATGTTTCGCAGGGTTTTGGAGTTCATTGCGGGGGATTATACCCAGCGCAGTCACAAATTGTGCTTTTTTAAGAAGAGGCATACCGCAATTTGTGACCGTGGGCAATATACATCGCAGGTGTTTTTTGGAGATGGGGAAGCGGTCGGAAACTTCCAAAATTCATTCGCTGAATTTTGGAGTATAATTGATGCTTGTGCAAACTGGTAAGGGCACAGCGAAATCATCAAAACCTTCTTTGTTCTTCGCTTCGCTGTGCCCCTGCTTTCAAAATCAAATGGAGTATCAAATGGCAAAAGCAAATCTTATTACCCCCTACGGTGGAAAATTGGTGGATCTGGTGGTGAAGGGTGCCGAGCGTGACGAGTTGATCACGCGCGCGGGACAATTACCTTCGATCAAGATCACCATGCGCAACCTGTGTGACCTGGAACTGATTGCCACGGGCGGCTTTTCCCCGCTTACGACGTTCATGGGCAAGGCAGACTATGAGCGTGTTTTGCGCGAAATGCGCCTTGCTGATGGAACGCTCTTCCCGCTTCCGATCACGCTGACGGCTGACCCGAAAGAACTGCCGACTGTCGGTGAGGAATTGGCGCTTCGCTCCGCCAACTTTGACCTGATCGCTGTGATGCGCCTCGACGAAGTCTATCACTGGGATGCCGAGACTGAAGCCGCGCTGGCGTACGGCTCGACCGATACCAAGCACCCGATGGTCTCTGAAATGGGACGCTGGAACAAGGTCTGTATTTCCGGTCCGATGAAGGTTGTAAACCTTCCTAAGTATTACGACTTTGTTGACCTGCGCCTTACCCCGGCTCAGGTGCGCGAACGCCTCGAGAAGATGGGCAATGATAATGTCGTCGCGTTCCAGACACGTAATCCTCTGCACCGTATTCATGAAGAATTGACCAAGCGCGCCGCTGCTCAGGTGAACGGCTCACTCATCGTCCATCCAGTGGTCGGCATGACCAAGCCCGGTGATGTGGATCACTACACCCGTGTGCGCACCTATAAGGCGTTGGTTGATAATCACTACGATAAAAACAGCACCATGCTCAGCCTGCTTCCGCTGGCGATGCGCATGGCAGGTCCGAAAGAAGCGCTCCTACACGCCATCATCCGCCGCAACCACGGCGCGAATCATTTCATCGTTGGGCGCGATCATGCGGGTCCGGGCAATGACTCCACGGGCAAACCGTTCTACGGTCCGTACGATGCGCAGGAGTTGATGAAGCAATACGAGCACGAACTCGGCGTCAAAATGGTTCCGTTCGAAATGCTCGTCTATCTCCCCGATGAAGACCGCTACGTGGAAGAGAAGGATGTCCCCAAGGGCGCGAAGGTTGCCAACATCTCCGGTACACAGGTTCGCGATGACTATCTCGCCAAGGGCAGATTGCTCCCCGAATGGTTCACCCGCCCTGAAACGGCTGAAATTCTGCGCGAAATGTATCCCCCGCGCCACAAACAAGGCTTTGGTATCTGGTTCACCGGCTTGAGCGGTTCGGGCAAATCTGCCACCACGCAAGTCCTCACCACCTTGTTACTTGAACGCGGACGCGAAACCGCCATCCTCGACGGCGATGTGGTTCGCACGCATCTTTCCAAGGGTCTCGGCTTCAGCAAAGAAGACCGCGATACCAATATCTTGCGCATCGGCTTTGTAGCAGGTGAGATTGTCCACGCGGGCGGCATCGTCATCTGCGCTGCCATCAGCCCGTACCGCGCCACCCGCGAAGAAGCTCGCAAGATGGTGGGCGAGAACTTCATCGAAGTCTACATGGATACGCCTGTGGAAGTTTGTGAACAGCGTGACGTGAAAGGTCTGTATGCCAAGGCTCGTCAAGCCATGGCAGACGGCAAGCCGATGGGCTTCACCGGTGTTGATGATCCGTACGAGCCGCCCATCAAGCCGGAGATCTCGCTCAAGGGCTATGATTCCACGCCGGAAGATAACGCTCGCATCATTATCAAGTATCTGGAAGAACAGGGTTTCCTGCTTCCGGTGAAGTAAATAAATACAGGTGACAGTCACTGTTACAGTGACTGTCACCTGCTTTTGTATGACCAAATCCCCTCTCGCTTCATTCTTAATCCTCGGTCTGCTTGCTCTTTCAGGGACCTTTCTCATCCTTTATGCGACTCCGCAAGGCATGAGCTTGTTCGATGACTCCATTGCGTATATCGCCGGAGCGAGAAGCATCCTGGCAGGGGAAGGCTACCGCGAAGCGTGGCTGGCATCCAACCAGCCGGTCACACATTTTCCGCCAGGCTTTTCAACGATCCTTGCCGTGATCGGTTTGAGCGGACTCGACCCGCTGCGCGGCACACGGTTTGTCAACGCCCTGATCTTCGGCGCGAACGTTTTTATGTTTGGGCTTATTGGCTGGCGCATGACCAAATCCAAAGCGGTAGGATTTTTGCTTGCACTTCTGCTCCTGCTAAACGGACAACTTTTTCGAGTCCACACCACCGCCATGAGCGAGCCGCTGTATATCTTTTTGACGCTCGCTGCGTTTTTGGCATTTTCGCAATATTTTGCAAGCGAAGAAAAGAACTCCATAAAGTTCTTGATGCTTGCTTCGATTCTCACCGCTTTTGCCTACCTGACCCGCTACGCTGGTCTTGCTCTCCTCGCCACGTTTCTTGTTTCGCTCTTCATCCTTCACCCAACCTGGAAAAAACGCCTGACCAGCACGGGAATTTTCCTCGCTGGGTTCATTCCCTTCGCCCTGGCATGGAGCATTCGTAATCGCTTGCTGGCAGACAATGCCACCAATCGCACGTTCGTCTTCCATCCCATTACAACTGAAAACATTCAATTAGGGATTACCAATTTCGCCGCTTTCGCTTTTCCTGTGGAAGGTTGGCGGCGCGAACTTGCTCAAATACCGAATTTATTCAACCTTTTCCTCGCTGTTGTCTTCATCATACTGTTGACCTGGCTGCTGCGGCGTGGCTTGAAGAAATTCGTAAAACCCGAAGCAGAAACACCCGAAATCCTTTCGTTCATCAGCGCACTGTACATTTTCGGCTATCTTGCCTCCATCCTCTCCTCGATGACATTCTTCGACGCCAGCACCAAATTCCAACTCCGCATCGTTGCGCCAATGTATGTCAGTTTGCTTGTCCTGCTGGTCTATTTTGGTTTCTGGCTTTGGAGGAGAAACAGCCTTTCACGTTTTGTGTTTTACGCATCGCGCATCACGTTCTTTGCGATTGCAATATACGCCTATGCATCTTCCACTTTGTATTTCGCCGAAACCCTGACCCAACTCCGCAAAGGCGGGCAGGGTTACGCTTCCTTTCAATGGTTCGATTCAGAAGCGATGAAGTATCTGAATGAACTTCCCGACGATGTGCGCATCTATTCCAACGAAACCGCGCCTGTTTATCTCTACACAGATCGCCCCGGTTACGTTTTACCCGATCTCGTGGACCCGGTCACGGGGCTGCCGCGTGGACGCTTTGAAGAAGGGGTGGCAGCGCTTCAAGCCGAAGTGCTCGCTGGCAGGGCGGTATTGGCGCTCTTCGATGTCGGTTCGCAAGATGAGGAAGTACAATCGGTCTATCAGATCCTTGCTGATGGGTTGTATCTGGCGTTCAACAAACAAGGCGATCAAATCTATACGGCTTTTCCATAATCTTACACCTGACAGGCGTTTGGAACCTGCCAGGTCTTCAAAGGAACTCACATGACAATCTTCGATAAATTCAATTTGAAAGGTCGCGTCGCGATTGTGACCGGCGGCGGCGGACAACTTGGGTACGAGTTTTGCAAAACGCTTGCCGAGGCTGGCGCAGCCGTGGTTGCCGCCGATTTGAACATGGATTTTGCCTCAAAGACTGCAAACCGCCTGACCGAAGCCGGCTATGCAGCCATGGCATTCCCCCTCGATGTCACCCGCTTCGAATCGACCCGCGAACTGGTCGCTGAAACCGTCAAGCAGTTTGGCCGCCTCGACATTCTCGTCAACTCAGCCGCGCTCGACCCAAAATTCGACCCCGATGCAGCCGCAAAAGGGATCGCCCCCGGCGCCTTCGAAGACTACCCGCTCGCAGACTGGAACGCCGCACTCAATGTCAACCTGACCGGTATATTCCTTACCACCCAAGCCTGTGTCAAGCAAATGATTGCACAAGGCAAGAAGGGCAGCATTATCAACATCTGCTCAACCTACGGGTTGAACGGTCCTGACCAACGCATCTATATAAAAGACGGCAAGCGGGTTGCATTCAAGCCAGCTTACTACACCACCACCAAAGCAGGTGTGATGGGCTTTACCAAATACCTCGCTGCATACTATGCCGAGACTGAGATTCGTGTCAATGCGCTCACGCCCGGTGGTGTGTACAATAATCACGAAGAGTATTTCGTCAGGAACTACTCCGCCAAAACCATTCTCGGGCGCATGGCAAAGAAGGATGAAATGAACGGTGCGCTGCTCTTCCTCGCTTCCGATGCTTCTTCCTATATGACTGGTAATAACGTCATCGTGGATGGCGGTTGGACGGCTTGGTAGAATGGTAATGGGTAAATGGTAATTACCAATTACCAATTACGAATGACCAAACATCTATGACCAAAATACTTGCGCTCATACCTGCCCGCGGCGGCTCAAAAGGCATTCCGCGTAAGAACATCCGCAATTTTGCGGGGTATCCGCTCATTGCGTGGAGCATTGCCGCGGCGAAGCAGTCCAACCTGGTGACGCGTATCATCGTTTCCACGGACGATGACGAGATTGCCGCCGTTGCCCGTGAATGGGGCGCAGAGACTCCGTTCATTCGTCCCGCCGAGTTGGCGCAAGATAAAACAACAGACTTGCCTGTTTTTGAACATGCGCTCAAATGGCTGGAAGATGTGGAAGCCTACCGTCCAGAGATCATAGTGCAATTGCGCCCCACGTCGCCGATCCGCCCGGCTGGGATGGTGGATTCCGCTGTTCAAACCCTGCTCGATCATCCAGATGCGGATTGTGTGCGCGGCGTTGTATCTGCTGGCCAAAACCCGTTCAAGATGTGGCGTTTCGCTGGTGATGAAAAACCGTTGACTCCGTTGCTCACTGTGGAGGGGATCGCCGAACCGTACAATGCGCCGCGCCAGATCCTGCCGCCGGTCTACTGGCAGACGGGTCACATCGACGCGATCCGAATCGCAACCATCTCGGAGAAAAAGTCGCTGACGGGGGATGTCATCTATCCGCTGGTGATCGACCCGAAGTATACGGTCGATATCGACAATCTGTCGGATTGGGCAAAGTATGAAGCCGTGATCTACAGCGGTTTGGAAGTCGTTTCACCGGGAAAGGCGCGCCGTACCATGCCCGAGATCGTTAAGATGATCATCTGTGATTTCGACGGCGTGGTGACGGATAACCTTGTGCTGACCGATGAGAACGGCAAGGAAACCGTCAGCGCATCACGCAGTGACAGTATGCACATCAAGACCCTGCGCGAAAAAGGTGTGGAGGTGATGATCTTGTCTTCGGAGCCGAATCCGGTTGTGAAGGCGCGTGCGAAAAAGATGGGGGTGGAGGCAATTCATGGGGTGGGGATGCAGGATAAGGGGAGAGTGATGCGCGAAGTTCTCGAGCAGAAAAAGGTTCGAGCGGAGGATGTCATCTATATTGGCAATGACCTTAATGACCTGCCTTGCTTTGAAATTGCAGGTTGGTCTGTGGCGGTGGCGGATGCGTATCCTGAAGTGATCCGCGCAGCGGATTGCGTGTTGACAAAACCTGGCGGGCGGGGGGCGGTGCGGGAATTGTGCGAGATGGTATTGAAAAGAATAGAGAATAGAGAATAGAGAATAGAGGTTGGAAGAGTGGAGATTTGCTGCCGTGCATTGAACCAATCTCCACTCTCCAATCATCTACCATCTAAAATCAAGGAGAAAAAATGGCTCGTGAAATCGATTTTGGAAAACGGAAATTAGGTGACGGTCATCCGGCATATGTCATCGCGGAGATCGGCATCAATCACAATGGCGATATGGATGTTGCCAGGAAGATCATCGATGCGGCTGTCCACGCCGGAGCGGATGCCGTAAAATTTCAGAAGCGTACCCCTGAGGTGAGCACTCCGCCCGAACAACAAAAAGTGATGCGTGAAACTCCCTGGGGCTACATCTCGTATTTGGAGTATCGTTACAAGGTGGAGTTCAATGAAGAGCAATATCGTGAGATCGACCGTTATTGCAAGGAAAAGGGAATCGATTGGATGGTTTCGGTATGGGATGAGCCTTCGGTCGATTTCATGGAGAAGTTCGATACACCTGCGTATAAAGTCCCATCCGCTTCGTTGACCGATCACAACCTGTTGAAGTATGTCCGCCAGACGGGTAAGCCTGTCATCATCTCTACGGGCATGTCCACGATGGAGCAGATCCACAAAGGCGTAAATGCTGTTGGTGAAGAGAATCTCGTCATCATGCACTGCACCAGCACCTATCCATGTGAGCCGGAGGAATTGAACCTCAAGATGATCGAAACCCTGCGCAAGGAATTCCCGAACAATCCCATCGGCTATTCCGGGCATGAAGTGGGTCTGGTCCCTTCAGCGGTGGCGGTTGCTCTTGGCGCTTGTTCTGTCGAACGCCATATTACGCTTGACAGAGCCATGTGGGGCAGCGATCAGGCGGCATCGGTGGAACCGGGTGGGTTTGAGCGCCTCGTAAAATACATCCGCGTGACCGAAGCCGGTTTGGGCGATGGTGTAAAGCGTGTGTATGAATCCGAAAAGGGTTCGATGAAGAAACTTCGCCGCGTGGTGAACGAATAAGAGCCGTTATAGGTTGAAGGTTACAGATTGGAAAGTTAAACAACTTGTAACCTTCAACTTTAAACCTTGAACCAATGAAAACTCTCCGCCGCACGCTCCGCCCATATGGAAAGACCGCCCAAGCCATTTGGCGATGGAAACGTTTTTCGTTTAACGACGCGCCGCCCATCTTTGGCAATTCCAAACCGAAGAGCGGCTCGCATTTGCTATTGCAGATCCTCAATGGCTTTACACAGATCATGCCGTATAAATACGTTGATGCAGACCCGGTACGCACGATAAAAAAGGACGGCGGACGGCGGACGGCGGAAGATATTTTGTCGGATTTGAAGCGCACACCCAAGGGAGTCATCGGCTGGGGGTATGTGGATGCCACCCCCGAGAACGCCTCTTTCCTCACCTCAGCCGGGCGCGTGACCTATTTCATTTATCGTGATCCGAGAGATATGCTCGTCTCGCAAGTGTTCTTCGCGACCGATATGCACGAAGAACACGGCATGCATGAGTATTACAACTCATTGCCCGATTTCGCAGCGAGATTAAATGTCGCCATCACCGGTATTGATAAAGATGGTCTGCGGATGGTCAGCGTGAAGCAGAGATATGAAGGAGTCTTTCAATGGCTCGAACAGAAAAACGTGATGTGCATCCGCTTCGAAGACCTCATCAACAACCGTGATGCCACATTGATGTCCATGCTCGATGAAGTAGAAAAGACAGGATACAAAATTCCCACTCCGCGTGAAAAGGCATTGGCTGTGCTGGTGGATGCCATCCAGCCGAAGAAAAGTCACACCTTCCGTTCGGGCAAGACCGGCGGCTGGACACAGCACTTCACCGACGCACACAAGAAGTTATTCAAGGATGTGACAGGGGACCTGTTGGTGCGGTTGGGGTATGAAAAGAATAACGACTGGTAGAACGAGGGCGGTGACTAACCGCCCTTTTTGTTTATAATAACCCCAATGAATTTACAGGACTTCTTCACCCAGCGCATAAAACGCGGACTTGTCCGCAGACTCAACCTCCTCAAGATCGCTTCCGTTGCTCGTAAGGTGGCTCATACCGAGCTTCTACCCAGCGGCGCACCGGTTGTCTTCTTCAAGGCTTCCACCGGCATTGACGACCTTTCATGGAATAGCGGATTCCATCTGCTGACTTCGTGGGCGTTCCGCTTGCAAGGGATCCCCGTGGCGTACTTCGCCTGCAATGCGGGCATGAGCAAATGCGTGCTTGGAACGAATCGAGATAACCCGCAAAAAGAAATGCCGTGTACATCCTGTGTGATGCAGAGCAAGGCATTGTATAACGCAATCCCAGACATGACGGCAGATGGCAGTCAGCGGTCTGCCGTCGTTAACTGGTTCGATCTTCAGCGCGACCCCGAACTCGTTACTCATATCTCGTTACTCTCTGTCCCTGAACTTTCTACTTTCCAATTTCAAAATATTCCCCTCGGTGCATTATGCCTGCCCGGGTTGCGCTGGGCTCTGCGCATCCACCACCTGGATGATGATGAAAATACCCGCTATCTTTTGCGCGAATATATTTTGTCTGCGTGGAATGTGGCGCGGAAATTCTCGGATTTTCTCGATCAGATCCAGCCCCGGGCAGTGGTGGTTTTCAACGGTCAGTTCTTCCCCGAAGCGACGGCGCGCTTCGTCGCCCAAGCGCGCGGATTGCGGGTCATTACTCACGAGGTCGGCTTCCAACCTGCCACTGCATTCTTCACGAATGGCGAAGCGACCGCATCTCCCATCCCGATGCCCGATTCCTTCGAGATGAATGAATTTCAAAATGCCAAACTCGATGCCTATCTCGCCAGGCGGTTTCAAGGTGATTTTACGATGGCGGGTGTCAAATTTTGGGCGGATATGAAAGGGTTGGATGAAGCCTTTTTGCAAAAAGCGGCGGGTTTCAAACAGATCGTTCCGATCTTTACCAACGTTATTTTTGATACAAGCCAGCCGCACGCCAACACGGTCTTTGAGGATATGTTCGATTGGCTGGATATGACATTGGAGGTCATCAAAGAGCACCGTGACACGCTCTTTGTCATCCGCGCACACCCGGACGAGATGCGGTTGCGAAAATCCAGCCGGGAGACGGTCGAGGGTTGGGTGACCCGGTACGAGGTCCAGAAAGAGCCGAATGTGGTCTTTGTCGGTCCGCATGAGGTGTTGAGTTCCTATGAACTGATCCAGAAATCCAAGTTTGTAATGGTCTACAACTCGACCATCGGCTTGGAAGCGTCCATCATGGGGGCAGCGGTCTTGTGTGCGGGTAAGGCGCGGTTTACCCAATACCCGACGGTGTTCTTTCCACAGACGACGGCTGAAGTGCGCAATAAGATGAAGGAATTTTTGTCGGCGGAGAAAATTGATGTACCTGCCGGGTTCCAACGCAATGCACGGAGATTTTTGTATTTCCAGTTGTATCGTACATCGCTGCCGTTTGGCAGATTTCTCGAACCTTCAATACGGACGACGCAGACGAGGTTAAAGTCCTTTGAATTGGATGACTTGGTGAAGTCCGCTTCGATACAAACGATTTTGGACAGTGTGCTGAACAATGGGGATTTTCTATTGAACGAAAAAACAGAGCAGTAATCGGCTCTGTTTTTTCGTTCAATAGCGATCTTGAATACCCCATCCAATTTTAAGTTGTTTGGGTACTAGTTTTCCAGCGTAATGTATTTCTTTTTGGTCTTCTTTTTGGGGTTGATGCCCGTCATCCCGCTAAAGGATGCCTGAATTGCCTTCATATCCGCTTCGATATCGTCAGTGGGATGAAAGGTTTCACCCACAAATGCGGTTTTTCGAACGCCATCCACCTTTGCCATGACGATGGGAATCCCCGCACTTTTGGCGATGTGATGAAAACCGCGCTTCCACTCACGGACCTGATAGCGTGTCCCTTCCGGGGCAATGACGAGGATGAACTTCTCCGAACGATCGCAGACTTCCACCATCTGCTCGACCAACCCCGTGGATTTTTGCCTATCCACCGGGATGCCGCCGCACCAGTAAAAGAACCAGCCAAAGGGGTTATTGAACAATTCGGCTTTGCCCATGTAGCGCACACTGACCTTCAGGTGGAAGACAATGCCGAGGAACAGCAAAAAATCCCAATTCGAGGTGTGAGGCGCGCCGATCAAGATATACTTCGGGATGTCCGGCAGGTTTCCTTCCACGCGCCAACCCAACAGGCGCATGATCGAATTGCTTACCAACCGCAGGAGCGGACTGATGATGGGGGTGTTGAAAATGGTCAGTTTCAATGGTTTTTCCTCACAGTGTAAAACCCTGAAATCGCGGGCGAGTCTCGCATGGAATTGTGGTTAAATACCTGCATGCTGAAATCGTTCCTACGTTCTACAGTGTATCACGCCGAGAAGGGGTTGCAGCGGTTGCGTTTCGCCTCCACGCCTGCCAACCTGCCCATTCTGCTTGGCATTTCATTCCCCAAAAGCGGCACGCACCTACTCGACCAGATTTTGCTTGGGTTTGCGAACGTTGCGCCGTATGCCAGACGGGTGCATTCGTTCTATGCCGAATATGAAGGCGAAAGCGGAAAAAAACGCGAATCGCAGCAGGCGCTGGATTGGCTCGACTTACTCCGCCTGTGCGATGTCGCCTCCGCGCACCTTTTTGCAAGACCCGAAGCCGTTGCCCGCGTTTGTAGTGAAAAATTCGCGCCGTATTTCATCTTTCGCGACCCGCGCGATGTGGTCGTCTCACACGTCTTCTACGTCACCGACATGGAGGCGCGTCACGTCCATCATGAGTACTACCAATCCCTGCCCGATTTCAACGAGCGGCTTAAGGTCAGCATTCTGGGCAGACCCGATGCCGGGGTTGAATTTCCAAACATCGCAGACCGTTTTGAACCCTATCTGGGTTGGCTGAACCGCCCCGAAGTTTTGAAAATTCACTTTGAGGATTTGATCCACGCCCGCGAAGCGACTCTCACCCGCATCATGGAGCACCTCCTTAGCCGCGTTCCGCTTCAATCTTCCCGACAGTTGATCCTTGACTCCCTCGAAGCCTCCATCAACCCGAAAAAATCCCCGACCTTCCGCTCGGGCAAAACCGGCGAATGGAAGAAGCACTTCACAGACGAACATAAAAAGATTTTCAAAGAAGTGGCAGGAGATTTGCTGGTGAAGTTGGGATATGAAAAGGATGGTAACTGGTAAATCGTAATTACCAATTACCAATTACCAATTCCCCATGATTTCCATCGTCATCCGCGCGTATAACGAAGAACGCTATCTCAAACGTCTGCTCGAAGGCATTAGCCAGCAGACGGTTAAAGACGTCGAAATCATCCTAGTGGATTCAGGCTCCACTGATGGGACAATTGCCATTGCCGAATCGTTTGGCGCGAAGATCGTCCACATCCCCTCGGCAGAGTTTACGTTTGGGCGGTCGCTCAACTTCGGGGTCCGAGAAGCGACGCGGGAATTCATCGTCATTGCCAGCGCACATGTCTATCCCGTTTATCCCGATTGGCTGGAAACGATGCTTCGTCCCTTTCAAGATGAGAGTGTGGCTCTTGCCTATGGCAAACAGTGCGGCTACGAAGGCTCGAAATATTCCGAGCATCAGATATTCCAGCAGTGGTATCCCGATGCGAGCAGCATGGATCAGGCGACTGCGTTCTGCAACAATGCCAATGCTGCGATTCGAAAAAGTTTATGGGAACAGCATCCTTATGACGAGACGCTGACCGGGTTGGAGGATCTGGAGTGGGCAAAGTGGGCGAAGGGGCGGGGATATAAAATTGCCTATGTTGCCGAGGCGGAGATCGTCCACATCCACAATGAAACGCCGCGCGGAGTGTACAACCGTTACCGCCGTGAAGCGATGGCTTTGCGAAGGATCTACCCCGAGACGAATTTCAACCTGTACGATTTTGTACGCCTGACCATCACGAATATTTTCAGTGACCTGTGGCATGCTGCCCGCGATGGCGTCCTGCTGAAAAGTTTTTCATCCATTTTCTGGTTTCGCTTCGCTCAATTCCACGGTACTCGCATGGGACACCGTGAGACCAGCCTTGTCACGCCGCAATTGCGGGAGACGTTCTATTACGCGCGGGAAAGAAAGAAGAAAGAGGATAGAAAGCGAGATGTGGAGCCGATAAATTACAACCAGGAAAACAATGAATAGTTCCATTTATTCACATTGACCATTTAACTACAATGTCTACAACTGCTCCCCCCAACTCTGTTCACCCCAAATCCCGCGCGGAATGGCGCAGGTGGCTCGAAAAGAACCATACCCGTAAAGAGGGTGTATGGTTCATCAGTTTCAAAAAAGAGACCGGCAAGCCGCGTGTCACGTATGAAGAATCGGTGGAAGAAGCCTTGTGCTTTGGTTGGGTTGACAGCAAGCCCGCCAAACTCGACAATGAACGATCCATGCTTTGGTTCGCGCCAAGAAAAGAAAAATCGAATTGGTCCAAGCCGAACAAGGAACGGGTGGAGAGGCTGATCAAGCAAGGCTTGATGACCCCTGCCGGGTTGGCAAAGATCGAACTCGCGAAACAGAACGGCACATGGACGGTGCTTGATGGCGTGGAAAAATTGGAAATCCCGCCTGACCTTGCCAATGCTCTCTCCAAAAATAAGGCTGCCAAAGAATATTTCGATGCCTTTCCGCGTTCGGTCAAGCGTGGGATTTTGGAGTGGATCCTGAACGCCAAAAAGCCAGAAACCCGCGCCAAACGCATCGAAGAGACTGTTGCGCAGGCGGAGAAGAACATCCGCGCGAATCAGTGGCGGCAATAGGGGCGCGGTCCTCGCCTCTGCAAAATTCGATATAATTTCCGCATGTCCTCCCTCTCTCTCAAACCCGCATACGAATACCCCATCCCCTTCCTTGCCGATTTGATGACGCGTAGTTTCGAAGGTTATTTTGTCCCCATCCAAATCACCGAGACGGCGTTGCTGACCATGCTCCGCCGCGATGGCATTGACCTGACCGCCAGCCGCGTGTTGATGAAGGATGATGAACCTGTCGGCTTGGCGATGATCGCTCGGCGTGGCTGGACCTGCCGCCTCGCCGCAATGGGCATCACGTCCAACGCGCGCAGCAGCGGCATGGGTACATGGACAATGGAACAACTGATCGCAGAGGCACAGGCTCGCGGAGAACAGGATATGCTGCTTGAAGTTATCGAACAAAATACAGCAGGCGTAAAGTTATATGAAAAAGTTGGCTTTACCAAGATCCGCAGGCTGGTGGGCTACAAACTCGAGAACCCCCAAGTGGAATCAGATGAAGAACTCGAAGAAATCGACATCCGTGAATTGGCGCGGCAGGTCACGTATCACGGCATGAAAGACCTCCCATGGCAGCTCTCCGGCACGACCATCATGCAGCACACACCGCCCTCGCGCGCCTTTCGCATCAACGACGCCTATTGTCTCATCAGCAACCCCGAACCGACTGACGTGGCGATCTCCTCGGTGTTGGTCAAAACCCGTTCCCGTGGCGCAGGTCTGAGCGGAGTCCTGCTGCGTGCCCTCTTCGCAAAATTCCCCGGCAAGATCTGGCATGTCTCGCCCATCTATCCCGAAGAAATGGGCTTCATCTTCGAACACGTTGGCATGGTACGCGAGCCGCTTTCGCAGTGGCAGATGACACGCACCTTGTAAGACAAAGTAAAATAAGGACATGAAAATTGCCGCTCTTGTCCCCATGCGACATCACAGCCAGCGTGTACCTGGCAAGAATTATCGTCCCCTCGCGGGCAAACCCCTCTTTCAACATATTTTGGAGACCCTGGAATCTGTGCCGGAAATCGAAACGGTCATCGTGGATACCGATTCCGAGCCGGTGATGGAGGGAGTGCGCCGCTTCTTTCCAGACGTAAAGTTGATCGCACGCCCCGAGCATCTCCGCGCCGACGACGTGCCCATGAACGATATTCTGCTCTACGATACCGCACAGGTGCAGGCAGATTTTTACCTGCAAACCCATTCCACCAATCCGCTGCTGAAAGCGGAGACCGTCTCAAGCGCCATTCAAAAATTTACAACAGACTTCCCGAAATATGATTCTCTATTCTCGGTCACCCGCCTCCAAACCCGTTTGTATTTTCAAGACGGGCGTGCTATCAACCACAATCCCTTGGAATTAATTCAAACACAGGATTTACCGCCGGTGTACGAAGAGAATTCCTGCATTTATCTTTTCACACGCGAAAATTTGGAGCGTAAAAAGCACCGCATTGGTGATCGTCCGTTGATGTTCGAGATCGATGCGGACGAAGCCTGGGACATTGACGAAGAACTGGATTTCGAGATCACTGATTTTTTGATGAGGAAAAGAATGTAACCAGTCATTGCCTGTGCCGTGCGCAGGCACGCGTGCGAGGAGGGCGACAGCCCGACGAAGCAATCCCATGAACAGGTTGGGAGATTGCCCACCGCACTGGAGCGCGGCGCAAGTGTCGCCGCAAAAAGCGTGGCCCGCGATGACATAAATTCCTATGCAAACCCTAAAAGAGAAAACTGGATTGTTTTGGTTTGGTGCCCTGCTGATCTTGGTCATTGCAGGGATCGCCTATTTGCCATTGGTCGGTCGGCTTGGCTATCTCAACGACGACTGGTATTTGATGTACGACATGCAGGTTAAAGGCGCGGACTTCTTCCACGAGATATTTGGTATCGACCGTCCCGGGCGTGCGCTGGCGATGATTCCGCTGTTCTCGCTGTTTGGGTTCGACCCGCTTTGGTATCACTTGAGCGCGTTTTTATTCCGCGTTTTTGGGGGCATCTTTGTCTTTTGGACGATGCGTATGTTGTGGGGGGGGCGCCGCAACCTTTTTGCACTGGTCACCGGCTTGCTGTTCACTGTTTACCCCGGGTTCCTCTCCATGCCGAACGCGATTGACTATCAGTCGCATATCCTTGGTTTATTTCTGGCAACCCTGTCTGTGGCGCTGACGGTTAAATCCACTCTGACATTGGACACGAAAAAGAAACTTCTGCTGGTTGCTGGTTCCATTTTGACGGGCTGGGGCTATCTTAGCCAGATGGAATATTTCATCGGTATCGAAGTCTTCCGCTTTTCTGCCATCGTGGTCTTGATGTGGCGTGCCCAGAACGAGACCTTTCGCCAGAAAGCAATCCATATCGTTAGAGAAAGTCTGCCTTTCCTGCTCGTCGCGGCTGGATTTTTGGTCTGGCGGCTGTTTTTCTTCGAGTCTGAGCGCAGGGCAACAGATGTGGGTTTGCAGGTTTCGCAAATTCTCACGGATCCGTTGATTGCTTTGTGGTGGCTGAATTATCTGATTCAGGATTTCTTCACGGTCACATTGGTTGCTTGGCACTTGCCTGTGTATCAACTGGCGTTTGCCATGCGACTAAAGGATATGGTGGCGGCAATTGCATGGGCGTCGCTGGCAGTGGCGGCTATATTGATCGGAATCCGCTGGATGGGAGAAAAGGAATCAGACACAGAATCAGACCTCCGGTCCGGTATGATGCGCGAGACCTTGTTCGTGAGTCTGTTGAGCATGGCAGGCGGATTGATCCCCGTCATCCTCGTCAATCGTCATGTCACCCTGCCTGATTATTCTCGTTATACGTTGATCGCTTCCATCGGTGCGGTGATGCTGCTTGCGCTGCTGATTGAGGGCATCGCGCGACATGGAACTCGAACAACGGTGATGGGTGTTCTGGTTGCCGTTGCGGTCATGACCCATTATGGGAATACCATCCGTTATGTGGATGAAACCGAGGCAACGCGCAATTTTTGGTGGCAGGCGGCGTGGCGTGCGCCGAAGATCGAAGAAGGCGTGACGTTGATCGCCATGTACCCGAACAGCCCATTGAGCGAGGATTATTTTATTTGGGGTCCGGCAAATTTGATCTATTACCCGGAGGAACAAAGCGGCAATCCGGTGGTGGTGAAGATTCCCGCTGCTGTGTTGAACGGGGATACCGTGACACAGATCACGACCAATGGCGGTGTGGAGACTCCTCTGCGACGCGGCAATTATCTCGAACGTGATTTCGGGAATGTGCTGGTGATGGTGCAGTCGAGCCCGAACAGCTGCGTTCGTTTTATCAATGGCGCTGCACCTGAACTGAACTCATTCGATGATGGACGCATTGTGATGGTTGCGCCGTATTCCAATTTGGATGCAGTGGTGACCGACGGAGATATGCCGCTTGTTCCTGAAACTGTGTTTGGAGAGGAACCCGAGCGTGGCTGGTGCTATTATTATCAGCAGGCGGATCTGGCTCGCCAGCGCGGTGAATGGGAGATGATCCCTGATTTGTTGGATGAGGCATTGGAGATGGGCTATTATCCCAACGACCCGCTCGAATGGATTCCCTTCATGCAGGCGTATGCGGTACAGGGCGATGTGGATGAGATCCGTAAGATGACCAAACTGGTCATTCTGGATAGGTATTTGCGTCTGCAAGTTTGTAACAACATGAAGTATCTTGCCGGGAATGAAACACTTTCGGCAGAAGTGAACGAATACATCCAAGATAAAATTTGTGAGTGACCATGCCAACTGTTTTGATGACCGCCCCCTACATGATTCCATTCCTCGACCGCTTCCGCCCGGTGCTGGCGGAGTATGGCATTGACCTGATCGTGCCGGATGTTCAGGAGCGAATGGAAGAGGAAGATATTTTGAAATACGCGGGTCAGTTCGATGGCACCATCTGCGGTGATGACCGTTACACTGCGCGTGCGATCGAAGCCTGCCTGCCGCGCTTGAAGGTCATTTCCAAATGGGGGACGGGGGTCGACTCCATTGATGGGGAAGCCTGTGTAAAATTCGGCGTGAAACTTGGGCGCACGCCCAATGCCTTTACCACCCCCGTGGCGGATACGGTGCTGGGCTACATGCTCGCCTTTGCAAGGCGCGGTCCGTGGATGGACCGGGAAATGAAAAGCGGAAAATGGGAGAAGATTCCCGGCAAGGCTCTCAGTGAGTTAACTCTTGGCGTGATCGGTATTGGCAATATTGGCAAGGCAGTCACGCGAAGAGCAAAAGCCTTCGGGATGAAAGTCTTCGGCACAGACATCGTTGACGTGGATCATGTCTTTGTCAGCGAGACCGGAATCGAAATGACTAATCTTCGGTCTCTACTCTCTAACTCCGACTTCGTTTCCGTCAACTGTGACCTCAATCCGACCAGTTTTCATCTTATCAATGCGGATACGCTTGCGAAGATGAAATCCACGGCGGTTCTCATCAACACGGCGCGCGGTCCCATCGTGGAGGAAAAGGCTCTGGTCGAGGCGCTGGTTTCGGGTCAGATCGGAGGCGCGGCGCTGGATGTCTTCGAGGTCGAGCCGCTTCCGCTGGATAGTCCGCTTTTGCAGATGGACAACGTCATGCTTGCGCCACACAATTCCAATTCCAGCCCGACGGCGTGGGAGCGCATCCATTGGAGCACGATCAAAAATTTGGTGGAAGGATTGGGAATGCAGGTGAAGAAGTGATGACGAAGATCCGCCTCACGTTGCCGTATGTTTTTATCTTTTTGCTGACGGCGCTCGTCCTTGACCTTGCCAACCCGTTCTTTGACAAGCCCGCCAGAGACGGCGGCTTTTTCCTGTACGCGGGCAGCCAAATTTTGGATGGCAAACTTCCGTATCAAGATTTTTGGGACTCAAAAGGACCGGGCATTTTTTACATCAATGCCCTCGGGCTTGTGTTGGGCGGCGGGTCGCGTTGGGGGGTATGGTTTGTTGAGTTCTTTTGTATCTTTGGCACGTTTGTCCTTTTGTTTCGCTCGCTTTCAAAGCGTTGGGGCGAGGGCGCTGCCTTCTTCGGTTTAACGCTGGCAGGGTTCGGTTTGCGCACAGTTCTGGGTTATGGTAATTACACCGAGGAATATGCTCTGCTCTTCAATGCGGCTGGGCTCGCACTCTTCCTTTCGATGGTGGATGTTGAACGGAGTTACTGGAAATACCTTTGGGTGGGTGCTTTCTTCGGCTTGAGTTTTACTTTCCGTGCCAATAACATTGGCGGGATATTTGCAATTCTGGGCGCGTTTTTTTTGTTTTACGGATTTAAACGAAGTTATTTGGATGCTTTGCGTATCATCCTCGTGATGCTGGCGGGGTTTGCCCTTCCGCTTCTGTTGTGGACGATGTACTTCGCCGTGCTTGGGAATGCCGCTGAAATGGTCTACGCTTCGATCGTTTTTAATTTCTCGTACTCTGCTGCAAAAGACCGCGAATGGCTGGATATTTTGGGCGGATTTGGTCGCTACGGCATGGACTGGTATGGCTGGTTCACGTTGGCGGCGTGGCTTGGGCTTATCTTGCGTTTTCTTGCCAGTTTTGTGCAGCGAAACGTATCGGTCTTTGAAGTATTTCTGCTCATCTGGTTTCCAATCGAAATTGTTTTGAGCAACCTTTCCGGCAGGAATTTCACGCACTATTACATCAGTTGGACTCTGGCGGTGGCGATCTATGCCGCTTTTCTTTTTGCCGAAGCCTGGCAATTGGCGTTCAAGGTATCAGCATTGGAAGGCTGGAGTGAGCCGCTGGGTGCGATTGCATCCGTTGTGTTCATCGTTATGTTGTTTGTGATCTCGCCTTCTTCATGGATGCGATACAGCGAATCTATTCGTGCGGGCGGTGGAGAATACATTGACCCGATTTCAGCCTATATCCGCGATACTACCGACCCGGAGGATCTTGTCCTGACTTGGTATCCTGAGATGGGCATCAGTTTTATGGCAGAGCGGACTTCGCCGGTCAAGTATTTGTACTATCCGCTTTTTCTTGAAGGGTCGCTGACAAAAGAGATCGAAGACCGTTATATCGAAGACCTGACCGAAACCCCGCCTCAACTCATCCTCGACTGTTCCCGCTCGGTGGATGCCATTCCTTCGCTGGATCCGGTCACCCGTGAAGAGCAATATGCCACGCCTGGCGTGAAGCGCAAGATGTACATTCAGCCGGGGATGGATGAGATCTTCGAGTTCGTCGAAGCGAATTATCAGATCGAAAATACGATTGATGGATGTTTGATCTTTCGATTGAATCAAGACTGATTTTCGGAAACTTCACTTCGGGCACAAAGCCAGAATTCGACGTAAAATTACCCCATGACCAAAACAATCCTCATCACCGGTGCGGCGGGCGGAATTGGACGTGCGACCGTCGCACTCTTTGCCCACAAAGGCTGGCGCGTGATCGGCGTGGATCGCAATGAGTTCGGCGAAGATTTTCCTCGAAGCGGACTCTTCATTCAATCCGACATCTCTCGCGCCGAAGATATGGAATCCATTTTCGGGCAAGCCAAAGCCTTCAGTAACACGCTCAATGCCCTCGTCAATAATGCGGCGTTGCAAATTGCCAAGCCGCTTGTCCAAACCACCGTCGAAGAATGGGATGCGGTCATGGCGGCGAATCTCCGTTCCGTATTTTTGGGTGTCAAGCTTGCGCATCCGCTTCTCAAAGCGAAAGGTGGGGCGATTGTGAACGTCTCCTCGGTCCATGCTGTGCAGACTTCCGCCAACATTGCGGCGTATGCCGCTTCCAAAGGCGGACTGCTGGCGTTGACTCGCGCGATGGCGATCGAATTCGCGTCGGATAACATTCGTGTTAACGCCATTTTGCCCGGTGCTGTGGATACGCCCATGCTGCGCGCCGGTCTCGGGCGCGGACATGTCGGTTCGGGCGATGTTCAGGAACGGTTGGATAACCTCGCACGGAAGACCGTCAATGGGCGCGTGGGCACGCCGGAAGAAATCGCAAATGCGATCTATTTTCTCGCCGACAACGAACAATCCTCCTTTATGACCGGTCAAGCCATGATCGTGGATGGCGGCGCGACGGCAAGACTCAGCACCGAATGAAAAAACTTCGCAGACGTTCCCTGGAAATCAATGCGCGGCGGCGCAGCATGGCGCGCATCATGTTTTACCTCAATGCGGCAGTGTGGGTTTTCAACGGCGGGGTTCAGGTCTCGAAGATGATCGCCGACTCGAACACGTTGACAGCTGCGTTGGTCTCCTTTTTCTTTTTGGTCAATGTGCTGGCATTGATCGTCGCCGCGCGGATCATCGACGACCAGGAGAAATGGGTCTTCATCACTGCGCTTGCCGTCACTACTGTGAACACATTGCTGATCTTCATCGGCTTCCCCGATATTGTCGATGCCATCTCCCTGCTGCTGAACGTCATTATCTTCATTAATCTCATCCCCCTCAAGCCGTATTACTACAAGGAAGCATGAAGCAAACCCTCAAACAAATCATCCCGCCGGGCATCTGGAATTCCGCGCGTAACGCCGTCGATGCGGTCCGCCGCCTGCCGCAATTGCCGAATGCCTACCTGCATCCGTGGCGGCGTGAAAGCCGGAAGCGCCTCGCGCAGTTCAAGGATGTTCACAAAGGCAAACGCGCCTTCATCATCGGCAACGGACCTTCGCTCAAACAAACCGACCTGTCCAAACTCAAACATGAATTCACGTTTGGCATGAACCGTTTTTATGTTGCCTTCCCCGAACTCGGGTTTCAAACCACCTACTTCGCTTCCATCAACGACCTTGTCATCGAGCAATTTGCAGACGATATATCCGCGCTGACGATGCCCAAATTCCTTTCGTGGCGTTCGCATCGCTTCTTCAACGAAAAGACCTATAACGACACGATCAACTTCCTCTACACATCCTACACGGGACCAAAATTTTCGCGTAATGTAATGGGACGTGTCTGGGAAGGCGCTACGGTCACTACGGTTGCGCTGCAAGTTGCCTTTCACATGGGCTTCGAGCAGGTCATTCTCATTGGGGTCGACCACAACTTCACATCGAAGGGTGATGCGAACAAAACCATCACCTCCGAAGGCGATGACCCGAATCATTTCATGCCCAATTATTTTGGCAAGGGGGTCCGCTGGCAACTGCCCGATCTTGATACCTCCGAGGTTGGGTACATCATGGCGCGTGAGGCATATCGCCAAGCCGGGCGCGAAGTGATCGACGCGACCGTGGGCGGCAAACTGACCGTCTTCCCCAAAGTGGACTACAATTCACTCTTCTGATTCGATGAAAACCACGCCTCAAACCCGACCTCAAACCTGGTCTGCCCTCTTCATCCTTCTCCTCGCCCTGGGCGGATTCTTGCGCCTGCTCGACCTAACCGATCCGCCATTGGATTTCCATTCCTCGCGTCAATTACGCAACTCGTTGGTGGCGCGAGAGATTTATTATTCTGCATTGCCTTCCGCCACGGAAGAACAACGTCAGTTGGTGGTTTCTTTTGCCAACGCAGTAGGGAAATATGAACCACCCGTCATCGAAACGATTGTGGGGTATTCCTATTTTCTAACCGGCGGCGAAAACATCGCTGTGGCGCGTGTTTGGGCGACGATCTTCTGGCTCGCGGCGGGACTTGCCCTGTTCGACCTGATGCGGCGTGTGGTCTCACCTTGGTCGGGACTGATCGCGATGGCGTACTATTTTGTCCTGCCGTTCTCGGTTCAGGTCAGCCGCTCCTTTCAACCTGACCCATTGATGACCTCCGCATTTGTGATCGGGGTGTATTTCCTCTATCGCTGGAGTGAAGATAGTTCCCCTCTCCTCTCAGGGGAGGGACTGGGGACAAGGTTGACATGGAAATGGGCGATCCTTGCGGGTGTGTTCCTTGGCTTTGCAACGTTCGTTAAGATCGTCATCGCCTTCATGGTGGGGGCGGCGGCAATCTCCATGGTGCTCTTCACGCTTGGCAGGGATTTCTGGAAGTCCAAACAGGTGTGGGCGATGGCTGCCATCATGGTCGTGCCTGCCTTGCTGTATTACGTTTTTCTCAATCAGGGACGTTCCACCGAATACTTCTTCGCATGGACGGTGACCCTCATCAACCTCATCACCAGCACCGATTTTTACACCAAATGGCTGGCGTTCCTCGGCGTGATCTTCGGCTTGACGATAGTCTTCCTTGGCATTGCAGGCGCATTGATCGCCCCCGCCCGGATGCGTTGGTTGCTGGTCGGCTTGTGGATCGGCTATGTGCTGTACGGACTCACGCTGCCGTTCCAGATGTACACGCACAGTTATTACCACATTCAACTCATCCCGGTCATTGTGCTTGGGGTGGCTGTGGCGTTGAATCCGCTTGTGGAGTATGTATCAAGTATCGGCGGAGTCGGACGCGCGGGGTTCATCGCCTTGGTCGTTTCGGCGATCGGATATCAAGCCTACGCGGCGCGCTCCGTTCTCGTTGCAGAAAGTTTTCGTCACGAACCCGCGTTTTGGAACGAGGTCGGCGAAGCGTTCCCATCCGATGCGAAGGTCATTGCGTTGACACAGGATTATGGCTATCGCTTGATGCTGTATGGCTGGCGGCAGGTGGATCTTTGGCCCCTCGCCACTGGCTTGAGCGAGACGCGCAACCCCGATAGGGATTTTGCCGAAGACTTCAACGATTTGACCGCTGGAAAGGATTATTTCCTTGTCACGGCATTTGGTCAACTCGATAAACAACCCAGCCTAAAAAAGATTTTGGATACCTATCCGATTGCCAACGAAGGTGATGGATTTGTGCTATATGATTTGAGATCTAAATAGGACGCGGACGAGCGCAGATAAACGCGGAGGCTTTTGATGAATAATCAGGTGGAATTGAAACATAAGGATGTAACTGAAAAAATCCTTCATGCGTTTTATAAGATCGTATATCCTCAGCTTGGATACGGCTTTCTGGAAAAAGTCTACGAAAACGCAATGGTGCTTGCGTTGGCTTCTTTGGGACTGAAAGTCGAACAACAGGCGAGAATTCTTGTTTATTTCCAAAATCAAGTTGTCGGCGAATATTTCTCTGATCTGCTGGTAAATGATGTAGTCCTTGTAGAATTGAAAGCAGTTTCTCGTCTTTTAGCCGAGTATGAGGCTCAATTGCTAAATTATCTTCGCGCAACCCCGTATGAAGTTGGGCTGCTCTTGAATTTTGGTCCAAAGCCTGATTTCAAGCGGAAAATCTATGAAAATTACCACAAGACCTATACTTGGGAACAAAAATAAAGAATCCGCGTTTTCAGTGTTTATCAGTGTCCTATAAAAATATGACCCTCGTTTCCATCATCACCCCTTCCTTCAACCAAGCCAAATATCTTGAGCAGACGATCCGATCTGTGTTGTCTCAGGATCATCCACACATCGAATACATTGTCATGGATGGTGCTTCCACCGATGGAAGTGTTGATACTATCGAAAAGTATGCAGACGAATTAACCTATTGGGAATCGCAAAAGGATAACGGACAAGCTGACGCCATCAACAAGGGATTTGCCCGCGCCTCCGGTGACATCATTGCCTGGCTCAACTCCGATGACTTTTATCTCCCCGGAACCGTGTCTGCGGCGGTGAAAATCTTTGATGAGAATCCAGATGTCGTGCTGGTCTATGGCAACATGCTCGCCGTGGACGAGAACGGCGCGACCTTCAATACACTGACTTACAAACAACTCACGCTCGAAGACCTGCTTTGTTTTCAGATCATTGGTCAGCCTGCGGTTTTCATGCGTCGCTCTGCCCTGCAAAAAACGAGCGGACTTGACCTCTCCTTCCATTTTCTGCTCGACCATTTGCTTTGGATCCAAATTGCCAAACACGGGCGCATCCTGCACGTAGACCAGACCTGGGCTGCCGCGCGTTATCACGCCGAAGCGAAGAACCGCGCCAAAGCCGCAGAGTTTGGGCGTGAAGCCTTCCGTATTCTCGATGTCGTTGAGAAAGATCAGTCTCTCTCACCGATTCTCTCAAGCATCCATCGCCGCGCTCGCGCTTCCGCTCATCGTGTAGATGCGCGTTACCTGCTCGATGGCGGACTTCCCGCCCAAGCCCTCGTCGCATGGATGCGCGCGCTTTTTATCCATCCTCCCACGGCTCTGGCGCGGATGAACCTTCTCGTTTCGAGTCTTTTGAATCTGCTGGGGTTGGGGAAATTACGCGAAGCGGTTTTGCAGCGCAGAAAAAAGAACTTAGCGGGTTGAGTCTGCCTGTGGCGGATTGAATTTCTTCACGATCCAATCCTTATCCAAACAATCGAGGATCTCTTTGGCAGATCTGGCTTGTCCCTTTTTGCCCTTGACCTGTAAATTGTCCGAGGTGAAGGTGTCGATGTCGATCTTGCCGTTGTCGAAGTGTACCCAGATCCAGTCATCGCCCTGCCTGCCGAACTGGACCGGACGAAAGAACTTCATCAGCCTTTCGAGGATGTCCTCGAATCTCTCTCGGTTCAACTCGGCGAAGATAACGAACTCATCCTGTTTCATATGCCGCTCCGGTTTGTGCTGGGGACTTTCGTCCGCTAATACTCCGGGGTGCGTTGATGAAGGTTGGGAGGTTCCCGTCTGTGCTTGCGTGGATGATACTCGAAAACCCGGGTTTCGGGCGATGGGTATTCCGGTTGCCGTGAAGTCTTTATCTCGCACGGCTCAGGTTGTGGAACATTCTGGTTTTCTACCTGCTATATGAAGTTAAATTGGGAGGTTGAGGAAAATAATTAACCCAAGTTGCCGCTTTACAGCAGATAGTCATGATTCTTCGCTAAAAGCCCTCACCCTGCCCTCTACCACTTTGTGGCACACGTCCCAACGGGAGAGGGGGAAAAGCCTTGTTAATGGGGTGAGGGAGGTTTTTGCAATCATGGTAGCAACTCGGGTTAATTTTGAAGAGATGGGAAGAGAAGCACTAAACATCATTAACCCCGAACTTAATCTGGGACGCGGACGAGCGCAGACTGCGAAGCGTGCAGAAAAGTTCTAAAAAATCCGCGTTTTCAGCGTTGATCCGCGTCCCATTCGCTCTAAAAACGAACTCACCCGCGAAACCTTAATTTCGAGGTGAGTCATGTTAAACCCGTTTGCGACCAACATGGATTGCGCCTAAAAAATTAACACAAAAGCGTAGGATCGCAATGAAAGATCTCGAAGTCTTGCCGACTTTGCGTTGAAGAACCTCGATCCCAATCCCAATTTTCCCCTCATAAACCTGCGTTACAATAGACCCGCCCTATGCAGGAATCAACCTCCTTTTTCTCCACCAAAACCGCCCGAACCCTCGCGCTTTTGGTCATATTTGCCCTCGGGATCGCCATCCGCCTCTACGACCTGACCGACCTGCCGCTCGACTTCCACTCCACCCGTCAGATGCTCTCGGCGCTCAAAGCGCGCGGCATGTACTACGAAACCCGGGCAGGCGTCTCTCCCGAAGAACGCGCCTTCGCCGTCCAACAATGGAATCTGCGTGCTTCTGTCGAACCGGAATTTTTCGAACGCATTGTCGCATGGACGTACCAATTCACCGGCGAGCAGGTCTGGATCGCGCGTATCTACTCGTCTGCGTTTTGGATCGTCGGCGGCATTTTCCTATACTTGCTTGCGCGCCGCCTCACCTCCCATGATGGAGCCATCGCCGCCACAGCCGTTTACCTATTCCTGCCCTACGCTGTCATAGCCAGCCGCAGCTTCCAACCCGATCCGCTCATGACCATGCTCATCGTCATCTTTTTGTGGGCGGTCTGGGAATGGGCTTCTCTCACCCGCAACCCCTCTTCCATTGGGAGAGAGGCAAGGGGGAGGGCATGGCTCTATGCCATCCTCGCCGGTCTCTTTGGCGGGTTTGCCATCTTCATCAAATTCCCGGCAGCCTTCTTCATCGTTGGCGGAGGCTTGGGAGCGGCACTCAGCCGCGGGTCTATAAAAGAAGCGTTCAAGAATCCGCAAATTTATGTCATGGCGACTCTGGGCATCCTGCCCGCTGCAGGGTATCTCATCTACGGAATTTTTATCGAGGATTATCTCGGTCAGCAGTTCAGCGGGCGTTTTATCCCGACCTTGTTTTTGAGCCCATCCTACTACCTTGGCTGGCTCAACATGCTCAACCTTGTGATGAGCGGTTCGGTCTTGATGCTTGCTCTGCTTGCTTTGTTCTTTTGGGATGAAAAAAAACGCCGCTTCATTCTCGGACTTTGGGCGGGGTATGCCGTCTTTGGGCTTTACTTCAACTATCACATCTCCACCCATGATTATTATTCCCTGCCGTTGATCCCAATGGCGGCTCTGTCTCTCGCGCCACTCGCCGATTTTCTTTTTGCAAAACTCGCACAACTGACATCCACAAAAATTTTGCGCCTTACTTCTTACCTTTTCCTTCTTTGGGGTATCCTCGCGGTGACATGGAACACCCGCAACCAACTCAACGCCGTGGATTATCGACCCGAAGCCGCCATGTGGGCGGAAATCAGCGAGGTAACGGACGGGTATAATCTGGCGGGTCTCACGCAGGATTACGGCTCACGCTTTGCGTATTGGGGCTGGACATACATAACCTCATGGCCCACCTATGGTGACTTGCTATATAGCAGCGAACGGGGAGGGAAGCGTGACTTCGACGAGCAATTCGCCGAGATCGCCACCAAAAAAAACCTCTTCCTTGTCACCGACTTCAACGACCTCAGCCGCCAACCTCTCTTACAGGCAAAACTCGAGGCATATCCTGTCTTTGCCGAAGGGGATGGGTATGTGATCTACCTGCTTCAACCATGATCAATATAGGTGAAAATGCGAAATTCGCTTAATATTATTTCCTAATAATTTTAAAGTTGTTGTGGAATGGTAAACAGTTTGAAATTTTTCTGGCTAAATAGTTTCGAAAGGACTCCGATTGCTCGTGCTTCGAAATAAAGATTCAAGACCTCAAGTTGCCTTGTTTGTAACCTTACTATTGCCATTTCTGGCTCAACTTCTGGTAATTAGTATTTATATTTATTTGGGCGTGTTCTCCCGTTACATCGCGGACGATTATTGCGAAGCGATGCGCTTTGAAGATAAGTCCTTGATCGGCGCAGTAGTGGAGCGCTATCTTGATGGCGATTGGCGCGCTGCAAATCGTTATTCGAACCTGCTATTTGTTGGGCTGGGAGAACGACTGGGGTCAGATAACATGCAGATCGTCATCATGGGCATGGTCGTTCTATGGGCGATCGGTTTGATCTGGCTCGTGCATGAGATTCGACGAATTCTTGGAATTCGCTGGCATGTTCTGACGGATGCCAACCTCGGCGCGATACTGGCATTTTTTAGTTTGTTCCTTGCCCCTGCCTTGTTTCAAACCATTTATTGGCGTTCAGCCATGATGACCCATTTTGCGCCGCTGGTTTTTGTCTCCTTCCTTTTTGCCTTTCTCGTTCGCCGATCTCGCCTTGCCGAGGCACATCCGCCTTCTCCTCTGGTCTATACTTTTGTATTTATTTCCGCTTTTCTTATTGCCGGTTTCTCTGAACCGCCAACGACCACTCTGCTTGTTATCATCCCTTTGATGATTATGGCAATTCTGATGCAGGGTTCGACCTCAGCCAAAAGGCGGCAGGTCACATTGTTTGGTTGGATGTTTGGGGGGATTGTCCTCGGGTTTTTGGTGATGGCACTCTCCCCTGCGGTTTCGAATGTGACAAGCGGGAATTCCTTTGGTTTGGTATTGGTGAACTCTTTTTATTATGCCTTGTTATTCACCCGGGATTCCTTCACCACTGTTCCATTGCCCCTGTTCCTGTCATTTCTGGCGCCTTTTTTGTTGATCTGGTCTCTTAAGCAGATGGGGGCTGCATCCACAATCGTCGTAGCGAATCGGCAGATCTTTCTTTTTATTGTGGCTCTTGTTCTCATCCTTTGGGTTTTGATTGCCGCCAGTTTTTCCCCCAGCGTTTTTGGGCAAAGCTTCCCCGTGGAACGGGCGCGGTTCCTTGCTCGCACCCTGCTCATCCTTGCCTTGATGATGACAGGCATTGGAACTGGAATGTGGCTCCCTGAATTCAAATTTGACCGTAAAATTACGGTGTGGACGCCCTTTTTTCTGTTCATCCTGATCGCAGCCATGTATCCAATACGAATTGCCTATGGGTTGGTCCAAACCCTTACTCCTGAATATGCCCGCCGGGCGGAACTCTGGGACCTTCGTGAAGATTACATTCTCCGCCATGCGGCGCAGGGTGAAACAGATCTGATCATTCCCGGGTTTCCTGGTTTCTATGGCGTCAAGGAATTGGATGATGACCCAACACACTGGATCAATCAGTGTGCCGCCCAATACTATGGCGTTAATTCCATCCGTACAGTTCCGGTGGAGGACGAATTCTTAATGGAGGCATTAAGTGAATGACCTAACCCCCATCCTTGTGACCGGTTCACACCGCAGCGGCACCACATGGGTTGGCAAAATGCTCGCCGCCGACGTGGATACCGCGTATATCAGCGAACCGCTCAACGTGCTTCACCGTCCCGGCGTGTATCGTGTGCCCGTCAAATATTGGTACACCTACATCACAGAGGAGAACGAAGCCGGGTATTTGTCCGCTTTCCACGAACTGTTAAACTTTCAATACCATCTCTTGCTGGAGATCAGATCGATCCGCTCGGTCAAAGATTTCCTGCGCATGGGGCGCGACTTCCGCATTTTCTTCAACGGCAGCATGCACGGACAGCGCGCGTTGATCAAGGACCCGTTTGCAGTCTTTTCCACGCCCTGGTTTGCGAAACGATTGAATTGTCAGGTGGTGATCACAGCACGTCACCCTGGTGGGTTTGTCAGCAGTCTCAAGCGCCTCGGCTGGAACTTCGACTTTGACAACTTCCTGAAACAGCCGCTTTTCATGCGAGATCATTTGGAACCCGACCGTGCCGCGATGGAATCCACCCCCAAGGATGACATCATTGGGCAGGCAGCACTGTTGTGGAAGATCATCTACCGCTTCGTTCATTCGACCCGGGAGTCTTTCCCGCAATTTCAGGTGGTTCGCCATGAAGACCTTTCTCTCGACCCCATTGGCGGGTATCAGGCTTTGTACAAAAACCTCGGTTTGGATTTTAACGAGCGTGTCAAGAACGTGATCCTTAATTCGAGCAGTTCCGAAAATCCCACGAAACTGACGAAGAATAAAACGCACTCTGTCAAACTGGATAGCCGCGCCAACCTCGACAACTGGAAGAAGATCCTTTCTCCCGGGGAAATTTCCCGCGTGCGCAAGTTGACAGAAGGCATATCTGAATCATTTTATTCAGATGAGGAATGGAAATAGTTCCGTGAAGCCGCCTGCTTTGCCTCTCGTTTCCATCATTACGCCGTCGTTCAATCAAGCCGCGTACCTCGAAGCGACGGTCCAATCGGTGCTGGGACAGGATTATCCCAATATCGAATACATCATCATCGACGGCGGTTCGACCGATGGCAGCGTGGACATCATTAAAAAGTACGAGGGGCGTATCGCTTCATGGGTCAGCGAACCGGATAAGGGTCAGACTGATGCGATCAACAAAGGCTTTGCGCGCGCCAAAGGTGACATCCTCGCGTGGTTGAACTCGGATGACACCTATCATCATCCCAAAGCCGTAGGAGAAGCCGCTCTGTTCCTGATGGAGAATCCTGATGTGGCGATGGTGTACGCGGACTGTGATTTCATTGATGAACGCGGGAGGGCGATTGGCAGGTTTGCCTCGCGCCAGACGGATTATCAGAAACTGCGTAATGGATATGTTCACATTCCGCAGCAGACGATGTTCTTCCGTGCGAAGTATTGGAAGGAACTTGGTCCACTCGACCCGTCTTTTTACTTTGCGATGGACTACGACCTGTGGGTACGGATCGCCAAACATGCGCCGGTTAAATATCTTCCCGGCAGGACATGGGCGAACTTTCGGATCCACACGTCGAGCAAGACCAACGTAAACGACGAACGCGGCTGGAAGGAAATGCTGCGAGTTCATTACCGCGATGGTGGAAGATTTTTTGCGCCGATCGTGGCAAAGTATTATTTAAGAAAGATCATTGGTCCGCTGTGGAAATGGCGGATAAAGAAATAAATGGTGATTGGTAAGTTTGTAGACCTAAAATGAATTATCTCTTTTCCTCCCCCTCTCTCGAAGACCTCATCCGCCTTTTCAAGGCGTGGCGCTTTTGGGTATTTGGTTCGTTGATCGGTGCGTTGCTGGGCGCGGCGGTCTATTTCGTTGCGCCGCCGCCATACCGCGCACGAGCCGTGGTCAATGTGGATTTCAACCTCGAAGAATCGTTTCCCGGCAACGATGATCGGCAGGATTTTTATTACCTCGAACGCGAGACCCGCAAAATGGTGGAACTCGCCCTGTCAGATGAAGTGTTGACGAGTTTAAATGTTCCCATGCAAGACCTTCGCGATGGAAGGTTGAGTCTCTCACAGCCAGCCGAAGCGGGGTGGCATTTCTTTGCAGATGATGAAAACCCGCAGAAAGCGGAAGAACTCGCTTCGGCGTGGGCGAATGCGTTTGTGGAAAAGGCTCAAGCCGAGATCGAAGCAGGCAATCTCAACGAATTCATCAAACTCGAAGTGACCCAGTCTGCGAATTTGCCGAAGGAACGCAGCATTCCATTGAGCACATACCTGCTGGTTGGAGCCACTGGTTTTCTTCTGCTGGCTGTTTTCTTCGTATTGTTCCTCAAACCGAAATGAAATCTTCTGTGAGTTCCGTGTTTTCTGTGGCAAACCTCCCGCGACTGCTTTGGGCGCTTGCCATGCTCTCGCTGCCTGTGACCAGCTTTCGTTGGTTTCCGGGGTTGGGTGAAAGCACACTGGTGCGCCCGCTGGCGTTGTATCCGCTGGCGTTTTTGCTGCCATTGCTGCTGGTGCAGGCTTGGCGGAAAAAGATCTCACTGTATTGGGCAGGCGCTTTCGTTGCCTTGGGGGTGTTCGTGTTGTTCACGATTTTCTCCGCCAGTGTTGGCTCGTTCATCAATCCGGTTCCCCTGCGCGGGCAAACCTACGATGGGCGTGCCATCCGCGCCCTGGTGACGCTTTTCATCGGCATTGCGTTTTTTATCAGTGCTGTTTGGATGAACAGAGACGAAGCCGATTTACGTTTCACGGTTCAATGGATTTTTGCAGGTCTATGCCTCGACCTGGCGTGGAGCGGTTTGCAAGCCGTCACTTTTTACACCGGTTTGCTCGACAAGGAAATGGTCACTCATTGGCAACTGGCATTTTCGATGCGTGAACTCGTCCGCACGAATCGCATCTCGGGTCTGGCGTATGAACCGGCGTGGCTTGCCGGTCAACTTGCGACGATCTTCTTCCCATTCCTGTTTGCGGCGGTTTTGACCAAGTACCGCACCACACCGCTGCGATGGCTGGAACCAGTTCTCTTGGCTTTATCCACTCTGGTGCTTCTAGCCACCTATTCACGCGGCGGATTGCTGATCACTGTTGGCACCTCCGGCTTGATGCTGCTGCTCTTCGGACGCGATGTTCTGCGTTCGATGTGGACGTGGTTCATCGGCGGCTTTCGCGGACGGGTCTTTGACCTGTCTCTGCGGCTGGGGATGATCGCGCTCGTCGTTGGTGTGGTGGTCGGTTCCATCCTTTTCCTTGGGCAAAAGAATTACTTCCGCCGCCTTTGGGAGATCAACGCGGAAAGCCTGAGCGAATACATTGTGGATATCAATGCGGGCGCGCGCGGAGCGTACACCGTTGGGGCGATGGGCGCATTCGAAGAATATCCGCTTACCGGTGTCGGGTTGGGGGGAAGCGGGTTCTACATCTACCAAAACCTGCCCGACTGGTCTTTTACCACGCTGCCTGAAATTGCCCGTCAGCTTTCGCCTGAAAGCCGTTTGTACCCGAATCCCAAAAACCTGTATGCGCGTTTGCTGGCAGAGACGGGGCTGGGCGGTTTCGTATTGTTCATCGCCTTCCAGTTTAATCTGTTGGGCGAAACGCTTTCCCTTCTCAGGCGTCGGGAGGATTGGGCACGCTTTGCTGCGGTGGCTGGGGTATTTGCGTGGGTGGCGGTCGCCCTGTATAATTTCACCCAGGACTCGTTTACAACTCCGAACATCTGGCTGGTTTCGGGGATTCTCGTAGGGCTTTCGGCAAAGGCTGGGGACTTTGCACTCCAAGCAAACAAGGAAATTTCATGATCGTTCTCTCTGTTGGGATGCCGCGCGCCGGGTCGGGCTGGCACTATAACCTCATCCACGACCTGATGAAGACCACGGGCTGTGCCGATGCGCGTGACATCCGTGAAAAATATCATCTGCAAAAAATACTGACCGAAGTGAATTGCAACATCGGGGTCTTGTCTCCGCGCCGCTTGGCAATGGTGACCCTCCCCGCGCTGATGGGCAATACGTTCGTTATCAAAGCCCACGCCGGACCAACAAGCGCCTCGCGCCTGCTTGCGGGTTCAGGATTGTTGCGCATTGCCTACATCTATCGCGACCCGCGGGATGCCATGCTCTCTGCCTTCGACTACGGTCAGCGTGCGCTTGCCAGGGGACGCCCCAACGCCTTTTCGCATCTTTCAGACTTTGAGAAGAGTCTGGATTTCATTCTGGAGTATGTCCAAATCTGGGAGCGTTGGATGGGCGAAAAGAACGTTCTCATCGCCCGTTACGAAGACCTGCTCACAAATTACGATGCCGAATCAGCCAAACTGGTGAAATACCTCAAATTGGACAGTGCCCAGCCCGAGGTCCGAGCGGTGATCGAGCAGTACCGTCCCGGCGCCAATGACAGCCAGCAGGGGCTCCATTTTTACAAGGGCAAGATCGGCAGGTTCCGCGAATCCTACACGAAAGACCAACAGTCCGTCCTTGTGGAGAAATTGGGTGGTTTTCTGGATCGTATGGGATACGATAAGTGACAGGTGTAATTTGACTGTAACGTCAAACAAGTTGCCTAACGGTTCGTTTTTCGTTATGATTGGCAGACGATGATACGCAGATTTGATACTCCCTACATGGCGGACTGGTTTGCCATCTCTTTGAGATGGATCATGCTGGTAGGGCTGATCGTTTCCCTTGGGTTGGGGCAAAAACTGGAAGTCGGTTCGACCTGGCCCCTGGGGCTGTTGATTCTCTGGAATCTTGGCATGACCGCCATGGCGGGGTTGAACCTGCGCACGAACTATCATCGCCGTTTGAACATTCTGGTAGATCTGGTGCTGGCAGGGGCGTTTTACTGGGTGCAAGGCGGGGTCCGTGGACCGGCATTTTGGGTGGGGTTGTTGCCGATTCTGACAGGCTCGATCTATTTCGAATTTTGGGGCTCGATCATCAACGCGCTGCTGGTCAGTGGTGTGCTTGTCTATACGGGGTTGGAAATGGAGGGAGACCTCACCCTTGCGCTGGTGATCGCTTTCATCCTGATCTTCCTGAGTTTGATCTTCGGTTTTCTGGGGCGTAGTTTGATGGCGCACATGCGGAAGAATCGCACGTTGTGGATCGACTCGGAGGAAAGGAAGCGCGCCATTCAGAATGAGCGCATGCGCGCCATCTATGAATTGACTTCCACCCTCTCATCCACGCTAAGTTATAAGCGCGTACTCGATTCCGCCCTCGACATGAGCGCGGCGGCATTAAACCCCGACGTTGACGAAACCCTCAGTGACCCATTGGTGGGTGTGGTGATGCTCTTCCACGGCGGCAAGTTGCGCATTGGCTCGGCGCGCCGTTTTACCAGCGCGGACATGCGCGTCACCTTTGAAGGGGCGGAAGGCGTGTTGAAGCGCGCACTGGACGATGGTGAGCCGATCACCTTCAAGGACATTGGCTACGACCCTGAACTGGGACGTGTCATCGCGCTTCGCAACTGCACCACAGGATATTGCTTCCCCCTCCGCAGCGGGTTCAATGTCTACGGCGTTTTACTCTTCGCGCATCCTGAACCTGATTACTTCACCCTGGAACGCATCAAACTGCTCGATATTATCGGCAGGCAATCTGTTATTGCGATTCAGAATGCCCGTTTGTATCAGGATCTGGTCGAAGAAAAGGAACGCATGGCGGAAGTGTACGAAGAAGCGCGTAAAAAACTGGCGCGCGACCTGCATGACGGTCCCACTCAATCGGTGGCGGCGATGGCGATGCGGCTTAACATCACCAAGCGGATGATGTCCAAAGACCCCAAGGCGGTTTCCGAGGAATTGGTCAAACTCGAGGAATTGGCGCATCGCACTACCAAGGAGATCCGTCACATGCTCTTTACCCTGCGTCCGCTTATTCTCGAATCGCAGGGACTGACCGCCGCCATTCAGGCAATGTCGGACAAAATGATGGAAACCTTTTCCCAGCGGGTGGTGGTCGAGATCGACGAAAAAGCCACCCAGCAACTGGAAATGGGCAAGCAGGGTGTCATCTTCTACATCATTGACGAAGCGGTGAACAACGCCCGCAAACATGCTGCCGCTGAAACCATCACCGTCCGGCTGCGTCAAGTGGAGACCGGCGTTCTTCTACTGGAGATCATCGATAACGGCGTCGGGTTCGACGTCAAATCCGTTTCTGAATCATACGACAAGCGTTCGAGCAGCAGCTTGGGCATGGTCAACCTGCGCGAACGCTCCGAACTGGTGAACGGTCTGCTTCAGATCGATTCCAAACCCGGCAAAGGCACAAAAGTTCAGGTATACATCCCGCTCACCGAAGAAGCGGCAGATCGTTTGCATCATGCCCGCCGCAAAAGATAGCCATGCCATTTGCCACTGGTCTTCACTATACGTTTCATAACCCCGGCAAAACCTCCACCAGCCGCCCGCCCCTAATTCTCCTTCACGGTGCGGGCGGTAGTCTTTTATCCTGGCACCCCTACATTCGGCGGCTTGCGAATACAACCGTCTACGCGCTCGACCTGCCCGGGCATGGAAAATCCGCCGGGCAGCCGAGGCAATCTATTGAAGAGATTGCCAGGGACGTTTCCGCCTTTCTGGAGGCGCTCCGCATCGAAACAGTGGTGATTGCCGGGCTTTCGATGGGTAGCGGCATTGCACTCACGCTGGGATTGAAATACGCCCATAAAGTCGTTGGATTGGCGTTGCTGGGTGGCGGCTCAAAACTGCGTGTAGCAAATTCAATTCTTGAAAACGCTGGAAACCCGAGCACCTTCGAATCCGCAGTAGACCTTATTAACGCCAATTGTTTCAGCGCGTATGCCGCGCCTGATATGGTTGCCCTCTCAAAACAGAACATGCTCAGCATGAGTCCTGCCGGTTTGCTGGCAGATTTTACCGCCTGCAATCAATTCGACGTGACCGACCAACTATCCCGCATTCAGGTTCCTACTCTCATTCTATGCGGCGCGGAAGACCGAATGACCCCGCTGAAACTTTCACAGACCCTCAAAGACCGCATCCCCAACTCCGAACTGCATATTTTGGAAAAGACCGGGCACATGCTCACGCTCGAACAGCCTGAAACCATTGCCAGCCTGTTGGGTGATTTTTTGGATACGATCCCGCTTCACCCCCGACCCGCAGCCTAGGTCGCCCCATTTAAAGTTCACTACCCGAAAAATTTCCGCAAGATCGGCATGGCATTCATCATGCCACGCGCGCGATGACTGAGACGATTCTTCTCGTCCATTTCCAACTCTGCCATTGTTTTCCCCAACTCAGTCAGCAGAAAGATGGGGTCATAGCCGAAGCCGCCCGTCCCACGTTCTTCTGGGATGATCTCGCCGAAGCAATTACCCTCAGCAAACTCAATTTCTCCAGACGGCTTGGCGATGGCAATTGTTGCGTGAAAATGTGCCTTCCACGGACGCAGTTTGTCTTTGAGATTTTCCAGCAAAAACTCCCGCCGATCCTTGTCCTTTGCGCCAGGCTTGGGGGAATACCGCGCAGAATACAACCCAGGCGCGCCGCCTAACGCCTCCACTTCCAGACCGGAGTCATCGGCGAGGGAGATCAATCCACTGGTTTGGGCGAAGGCTATGGCTTTCTTCCCGGCGTTTTCGGCGTAGTCCGCACCGTCTTCCTCCACCTCCAGTTCGAGACCAATCTGCGAAGGGGTGACAAATTCAATGCCAGAGTATTTCAGCAAATCCTGAAATTCGATGATCTTGCCTTTATTGTTTGTGGCGATGAGAAGTCTGTTCATTTTCGGTGAGATGTTCCTTTGCCCATTGAGCATGTTCACGCACGAGCGGATCTTCGTCTTGTACAAATTTTTCAAGGATTGAAAGGTCTTTTTTGTTGCCTGAGTTCCCAACCGCAACGGCAAGGTTGCGCAACAATCCACGTCGCTTGGCGCGCTTGATGGGTGAGCGCTTGAAGCGTTGGTTGAACTCAGAGGATAACAGGAGCAGGTCTTCGGTCTGGGTGGGAAGCGCTATGGCTGGCGTGAGAGCTGGGTCGGCAGGCGCGGAGAAGCGATTCCACGGGCAGACCTGCTGGCAGATGTCACATCCAAAGACCCAGTTTCCGATCGGTTCCCGCAAATCTTCGGGAATGCTGCCTTTGTTTTCGATGGTGAGAAAGGAGATGCAGCGGCGCGCGTCGAGCGTGCGGTTGGGGAGGATGCATTGCGTGGGGCAGGCGTCGAGGCAGCGGGTGCAGGTGCCGCAGTGGTCGGTGGGGAACGGTTCGTCTGGTTCGAGGTCAAGCCCAAGCAGGATTTCTGCAAGCAGGAAGGTGGAACCGGCTTGGGGGTGGATCAGCATGGAATTTTTACCAACCCAGCCAAGACCCGCCCGTTGAGCCAGTTCACGTTCGAGGATGGGACCTGTGTCGGTGTAGAAGCGGTTTGGGATGGGATGCCCGACCAGTTCTTCGATAAATTCGACGATCTGTTGCAGGCGTGGCGGGATGACATCGTGGTAATCATCGCCGAGGGCGTAGGCAGCGATGTTTAAGGCAGAAGATCTGTTCTTTGAAACCGGAGTGTATGGCAGCGCCAATATGAGGATGGATCTGCATTCGGGGAGAATCTGTTTGGGGTCGGCGCGACGGCTGCGGCTTCGTTCTGAAGCGAGGTAGTCCATTGTGCAGTGATGGTCTTGCGCCAGCCATTGCTCGAAAACGTGATAATGTTCGGGAGGCTCAGGAGCAGCAACGCCAGCCAGGATGAATCCCAGCTGGCGCGCTTTGTCTTTTATAGATTGCTTGAGGGTCAGGTTATTGGACGACAATCTTCACAATGAGCTGTTTTCCGGCTCTGCCGAAGGGGAATCCGCTGGCGTTCACCATCTGCCAGTAGGCGGTGTATTCTCCGGGTGTGGTGGGAGCTGTGAACTGAACGGAAACTTCAACTTCCTGCCCCGGTGCGACGAGGGCACTAAGCGGAATGGGCTGCGCGTTCATGCGCTGATTCGGCGGGGAACTGTAGGAGAAGATGGCTTGGTATTCCGTATCCCAGGTGCAGATGCCGGTATTTTTGATCTTCCAGGTTTTCGTAAATTCCTGTCCGGGTGTCATCGGTGTGCCGTCGGGGATGGTTACATCGAGGGTCGAAAGATCGAAATCGTAATCATCACACAGGGCAGCGGGTGTGCCAAGCGCCACCTGGGTCGGGTCCAGGGCAAGAGCAACGGTTGGGGTTTCGGTGGGCGGCTCAGATTGCGTGGGAGTTTCTGTGGGTGGCTGGGAAGTTGGCGTGAAGACCGCAGCCGTGAGGGTCAACTCTGCCACAACTGTATTCGCCGCCGACGTGCGGATCGCGTTGACATCCGGTGTCGGCTCGACCGGTGTGGCGGGGGCGCAGGCGACAAGGAGCAGGGCGGTCGTTATCAGGCTGAAGACAATTCTTGATTTCATGACGTTCCTCCAGTTTGCATCTGTGCTTCCGCTTTAGGGGACGACAATCCAGACGTAGACCAGCGGTCCAAAATAGTTTCCTGCGTCATCCTTGAGCTTCCAATACGCTTTATACTCGCCGGCTACGGTGGGAGCTTTAAGCTTGACAATGTAGGTTTGACCGAAGCCGGGTTTTGTATGTTCCTCAGCCGCTTCTTTCTTTAATTTGATGTCATACCCGTTCAATTGGTTGATGCCAACATCCGGGAAATAGTCTTGCAGATAGTCAAAAACGTAGCCTTCATCCCAGGTACAAGTGCCTGTGTTGCTAAACATCCATCCTTTGGAAAATTCCTTGCCCCTTGCGACTGTGGATTTGTCATAAGGTTCCGTCTCTCCCAAATAGACGGCGTCATTACAGCCATTTTTTGTCGTTACCGTATTCACAGCAACGACCGATGGAGTGACAAGTAACTGTGGTGTCAAACCGGGTTGCTGGGTGTTGAACGTGAACGGAGTGTTGGTGACATTCAGAAAGGACGAGGTGGGAAGGACGCCCACTGTCACGGTTGGCAGAGGGGTATTGGTCGGCAGGGGCGTCGGTGGGACAGCCGCTGCCGTTTGGGTCTGTTGTTCCGCGGCCTGGGTGAGTACGACACCGACCGCCTGGGTTTGGATGATGCCCGGGTCCTGTGTGGGCTCGGGGCTTGCTCCAATGTTGCAGGAACTCAGCAACAAGCCCGCGACAGTCAGTCCCACCAGCCAGATTGACTTGCGAAATTTCATGTTGAACCTCCAAGTATGTAACTTTATTATAACGCACCTACGGAGTGGGTGTGCTGGTGGGGGTGTCGGTTGCAGTCGGCGACGGCGTCTCGGTCGGCGTGAGAGTCGGTGTTGGAGTCAACGTCAATGTCGGGGTAAAGGTGATCGTTGGGGTAAACGTATTGGTGGGCGGTGAGGTATTGGTGGCAGTGGGAGCCGTTCCCTGCCGGACAATATGCGGATTAAGCCATATGGCATAGTCCTGGTTGTTCCCGCCGTTGGCGCTGACGACAAGGATGAACTTCAGCGTTTCTCCTGCGAGGCTGCTCAGGTCGAGGTCAACAGGATAGTATTTTCCCTCATACACCTCTGCCCAGCTGGCAAACGTTTTCACCTGACCATTGTTTCGGTAATCGAGGCGGAAAACCACATCGCACTTCGTGGCATTGTGCTGGCAGTTTACGATGGTTCGGAAACGGTCACCAGATTGGATGGTCATTGCCGGAAACTCTCCGCTGATAAAACCGTTACGTTTATCCTGCGGCACGGTCAACAAGCCGCTTTCATTCTCCGTCACCCCGTTCTCCATTTTCGGGGAGTTCAAGCGGATAACATACCCATTTACATTGCCGTCGCTGCCGGGGCAGGGGAGAGCGTTATTCCCGTTCGACCAATCGGCTTTGCAATAATTGTCTGCAAAGTTATATGCGGTGAAAGAGGGACCCGCCACCTTGATCTTGACCCAAAATGCTGTATCTGCCTGCGCGCCGATCCCAAATGGAATCCCCGAAGCATTTCGTAGCTTCCAAAGACTAGTGTAATTCCCATCCTTGCCGGGAGACTTCAACGTGACAGGAATCTCAATATACTGTCCCGGCAGCACCGTGCCGGGCATCCCCACAGCAGACGGACCGCCTAACGCATCGCCGCCTGAAAAGATCAGCGCATACGATGTAGTCCATGTGCAGGTGCCCACATTCTTGATGCGCCAGATCTTGACAAAGGTCGAATTGCGCTGCAGGATGCTTCCATCTGGGTAGGTGACATCTGCAAGGAATTGCGCCGCATCACACTTGGACTGTGGGGCGGGTGACTGCAAAGAGGGCGGATTCGTGGCTGTGGCAGACCCGGCAAGCGTCACGGTGGGCAGCGGCAAACCTGGGGTGGCGCTCAAACCCGACTGGGTGGCAGCCGCTTCCACGGTCAGGGCAGAAGCGGTGTACAGTCCATTGAGGGTGGCAAATGAGTCAGGCGTCTCCGCGCCAGATGGCAGGTTACACGCAAGTTGGGCAGTCAATAAGACGATAACGACAAGGATAAGGGTGGGATATTTTTTGTTCATGCTTCCTCCGTGTTGTAATTCCGGTATATGTTAAGACGAAGGACAGACTGGTCTGGTTCCCCAAAAAAGAAGCCGGGATCGCCCCGGCTTCTTTTTTTCTGAGGTTATGGACAGTAGAATTCGAAACCGACCTTTGGGTATTCACGATAAACAGGTTCGAGCAGGACGATCTGAAACCAGCGGTTGCTATTTTGGGTGGCGGCGCGCCCAAGTTTCCAAACCCGGGTAAAGGTTTTTTGCCCCGCTTCGGTCATTTTCACAGTTTGGGGTCCGGAATTGTTTCCATCCTGCTGGAACCAGCGGAATTCAAATTCCAGTGGTCCGTTTGTGGTGAAAGTGGCATATGCCGTATACACCATGTTTGCGGGTGCACAGCCGAATTGAGGTTCGCGGACGATATAAAGTTCAACCGAAGTAACAGCATAATTTGGGGTTTGCGCAGAGGAAACGGCAATTTCCGTGTAGAAGGCAGCCTGGTAAAATCCCACGCCGAAGTTGATCCCGTCAGGTGTCTGGAGTTTCCATTCGGAGCGGTAGGTTCCGTCGGTGGTCGGGGCGGTGAGCACGAGAGAAATGGGCACGGTTTGACCCGGTCCGGTGACTTGCGGCAGGTTGTACACATAGGCTCCACCCAGCGTATCGCCATCCCAGAAGACGATCTTGTAACTGGTATCCCAGACACAATTGCTGGTGTTGGTGACGTACCATGTCTTGGTGAATTGTTCGCCAGGTTTGAAGATTTGCCCGTCCACAATCGATTCATCCTGCAGGCTGGCTTGGGCACATTCTGCTTTTGATGTTCCGGGGTTGGAGGGTGGGAGGG